>Ga0210058_1001528_pt1 | contig 20276 bp, 18 predicted proteins | sample CryGeymeta201511_FD_183979 | JGI IMG/M metagenome (GOLD analysis project Ga0210058, IMG submission 183979) | Groundwater microbial communities from Crystal Geyser aquifers in Utah, USA - Crystal Geyser metaG 2015-11 (SPAdes) (version 2) | ecosystem: Environmental > Aquatic > Deep subsurface >...
AATTCACACAGACTGTCGACATTATTAATCAGTTAAATGAGGTAGACACCTCCGCCGTCGCGGCCACGTACCAAGTTACCGGTCTCGTCAACGTTACCCGTGAAGATATTGTAGACACAGCTCGTGTACTTCCTCAAACGGTTGCCCTCAGTGGAGCCAAGCTTACTAGCAATGGTTTCTTTGTCGTCCCCCGAATTATCGACACGGAGGAGACTGAAAGCGTAATCTAATGAAACAGCTACACGAATTAACCATCTCCGAAGTCCACGTCGGCTATCTGAACAAAGATTTTACCTGTGTTGATCTCGTCAAACATTTGCTAAATCGTATCAAGAAATATAATCCTAAGCTAAACGTTTTTTTAGCCCTCAACGAAAATGTTCTTAAACAAGCCGAAGCGATTGATAAAGAAATTGCAGAGAAGGGGATTGATAGGGAACTACTCGGCATTCCTATGGCCATCAAAGATAATTTTTTAACAGTTGGTATTTCTACCACAGCGAGCTCGAACATTCTAAAAGGTTTTATGCCACAGTACGAATCGTCGGTTACCAGCAAACTTCTAACTGCTGGGGCAATTTTTATTGGTAAAACCAATATGGATTCTTTTGCCCACGGTAGTAGTACCGAAACGTCCGATTTTGGCCCTACTCATAATCCGTGGAATCCTGAAAAACTTCCGGGGGGTTCTTCCGGTGGTTCGGCCGCCGCCATTTCGGCTCAATTTGTTACCGTCGCGCTTGGCAGTGAAACCGCCGGCTCCATTCGTCAGCCCGCCGCTTGGTGTGGCGTCACGGGATTCAAGCCCACTTATGGTCGGGCTGGACGTTACGGCTGTATTGCCATGGCCAGCTCTACCGATTCTCCTGGTCCAATCGCGAGAACAGTAGCTGACACAGCACTCATTGCCAATGTAATTTCGGGCCAAGATCCTTTCGATGCCACCACGAGCCCCACTCCCGTCGGAGATTACCCTTCATTTTTAAACAAAAAAGATCTTAAAGGTATCAAAATCGGTTTAGTCAAAGAATATTTAATGACCTCCATGAGTGATGAAGTGAAGAAATTAATTTTAGAAGCAGCCGATAAATTCAAAGAATTGGGTGCAACTGTCGAGGAGATTTCTCTAATGAATCCCAAATATGCCATTGGCGTCTATACCGTTGTCCAGCGCTCGGAAGTTAGTTCCAACTTAGCCAGATTCGATGGCATTCGTTTTGGTCACACTCGTGATTCTTTTGGCGAAGAAACCAAACGGCGCATTATGCTTGGAACTTATACTTTATCCTCCGGATATTATGATGCCTATTACAAAAAAGCCCAGGCGGTTCGCACTAAGATGATTGATCAGTTTGCTGAAATTTTTAAATCTTACGATGCTGTTATCGGCGCAGTTTCCCCTGGCCCGGCACTTTCGATTGGCGCTACCAAAAACCAACCCATGTTTGGTGAGATGGAAGATGTTCTCGTTGAGCAGAGTTCCGTCTCCGGATTAACTAGTGTCGGCGTTCCCTGTGGTTTTGTCGATGATCTCCCTATTGGATTACAGATCACCTGTGACCAGTTTCAAGAGGCGAAGGCACTGATGATTGCCGACTGCTACCAGAGGCACACTGATTTTAATTTGTTTCCCGATTTAGACAAAACCCTATGAAAATTACCCCCCTAATCGGTCTCGAAGTCCATGTCGAGCTGGAAACAAAATCTAAAATGTTTTGTGGCTGTCCGGCAGACCATTTTGGAAAGGTTCCCAATACCCAAACCTGTCCGGTTTGTCTCGGACTACCCGGTGCATTACCGGTACCCAATAAAAAAGCCATCGAATCGTGTATGAAAATCGGCCTGGCTCTCAATTGTTCCGTCAACCGTCTTTCCAAATTTGATCGTAAGCAATATTTCTATCCCGATCTGGCCAAGGGATACCAGATTAGTCAGTATGACCAGCCTTTTTGTTCAGGAGGTTTTTTGAACCTTGATTCCGGAAAAACGATTGGCATCGAAAGAGTTCATCAAGAAGAGGATACCGGCAAACTCCAGCACACTGTCTTAAATGGAGAAAAGGTTACCCTCGTGGACTTCAATCGCTCCGGCGTTCCTCTCGTCGAAATAGTTTCCAAGCCTGATATGTCTAGCAGTTCTGAGGCTAAAGAATACTTGAAAAAAATACACGAAATTATACGGACAATTGAGGTCTCAAATGCCGATATGGAGAAAGGACAGATGAGGCTGGAGCCCACTGTCAATATATGTATCGAAGACAACTCAGGATCTCATTTCACCCCCTTAGTAGAAATTAAAAACATCAACTCTTTCAATTTTGCCGTTCAGGCAATTGAGTATGAAGTTAAACGTCAAGTGGAAGAGTTTGAAAAAACCGGAATCGAAAAGACTCCAAATAACAAAACAACCAGAGGCTACGACTCGGTAAAAAAGATCACCTTTTTACAAAGATCCAAAGAAGAAGTCAAAGACTACCGCTACTTCCCGGAACCGGATATTCCCCCTTTCATTATCGAAAACGAAGTGATTGAAATGCTGCGTCGAGAGCTTCCCTTACTTCCGGATCAAAAAATTGCAGACTTAGTCAAATTGGGAGTAGAAGAACGATTTGCCAAATTAGTTTACAACAGACAAGAAGTAATGAATGTTTTGGACGTCATTGCGAGGAAGAATGACGAAGCAATCCCCGCCAATGACATAAACATCAATCGATTAGTCAGCCTTATGGCCAACGGTAAAATCGACATAAAAAAAGACGTGATTGCGCAGTATGACAGTCTTACCAAAGTCGGCATTACGGATACCACTCAACTCACTCAAATTGTTCAAAATATCATCGATGATAATCCCAGTATAGTCGCCGAATACAAAAAAGGCAAAATCAACGTAGTCGGTTTCTTTGTGGGTCAGGCCATGAAAGCCACCAAGGGCTCCGCCGATCCCAAAACCCTCAGTACGATTATTTCTGATCTTCTTGTTAAATAACAACAGAGATTGTTCCACTTGAAATATTCGCGGGCAACCCTGAAGATAACTAAGCATGCCAAAGTTCACCCATCTTCATGTTCATACGGAATTTTCCCTTTTAGACGGGTTAAGTAAAATTGGTAAGCTCGTAGCCAAAACAAAAGAATTCGGGCAAACTGCGGTGGCCATTACAGATCATGGCTCCATGTATGGGGCGATCGAGTTTTACAAAAAAGCAACTAAAGAAGAAATTAGGCCCATCATAGGCTGCGAAATATACTTGGCCAAAGCCTCTCGCTTCGATAAAACCAAATTCGACGCCAATCATTTAATTTTATTGGCCGAAAACTTCGAAGGCTATCAAAACCTACTCAAAATCGTCACCATCGGTCAGACGGAAGGATTCTATTACAAACCGAGAGTAGACAAAGAAACCTTGACTAAATATTCAAAGGGCCTCATTTGTACCACCGCTTGTCCGGCGGGCCGAGTCCAAAAGCTACTCATTGAAGAAGGAATTGACTCGGCAAAAAGGGAACTTCTCGAATACGAACAAATCTTTGGGGCCAATAATATTTTTATCGAACTCCAACGCCACCATTACGATCGTTATGCCCTCCATCCATCCGTTCCGGCAGAAATAAAACCCAAACTACTGGAATTTCATCAGAATGAAATTAAAGCTGAAGCCGGATTAATTAAGCTTTCTCGAGAACTAGGAATACCTTTGATAGCCACTAACGACTCTCATTATATAAACCAAGAGGATGCCGCCGCTCAAGATGCCTTAGTTTGTGTTCAGACTGGAAAAATGCTCGAAGATACCAATCGCATGCGTTACGTCGACACTCCAGATTTTTATCTCAAGAGTCCCGACGAAATGGGATCTGAATTCCAGGATTTACCAGAGACATTGGATAATACCCAAAGGATTGCCGAACGCTGTGACGTTAGGATCAAACTGGGGGAATGGTATTTCCCCAAGCTGGATCTTCCGACCGTAAAATCGGCCGGAGAGGTTTTGCGGGAAAAAGCGTACGCCGGTTGCCACGATATATTTGGGTCTGTAAATGAAGAACAAAGAACCAGACTTGAATATGAACTGGAAGTTATAGAAAAGAAGGGTTACTCACCCTACTTTTTGCTTGAATCCGGCATTGTTAACTTCGCGAATGACGCCGGAATTTACACCAATACTAGAGGGTCGGCAGCCGGTTCTCTGGTTTCTTATTGTGTAGGCATCACGACGGTCGACCCCTTATATTTTAGGTTACCCTTCGAACGTTTCTTAAACCCTTTTCGGCCATCACCTCCAGATATTGATTTGGATGTCGCTGATATACATCGTGACGCCTTAATTCATTATTTGGCCGACACCTACGGTCAGGAAAAAGTCGGTCAGATTTGCACTTTTGGCACCATGAAAGCCAGGGCTGCTGTCCGAGATATCGGACGGGTAATGGGTATGCCGTATTCCAAAGTAGATAAAATTTCCAAGATGGTACCAGAAGGCAGTCAAGGGTTCTCCATGACCTTAAAGAAAGCTCTGGAAACCACTCCTGAGCTTCAAAAAATGAAAAATGACGATCCCGAGATAAAACGCTTGTTGGATATGGCCCAAAAGGTAGAGGGTAATGCTCGCCATATTTCTGTACATGCCGCCGCGGTTATCGTCGGCCCAGACAATCTAGTGCAATTTACCCCTCTTCAGCGAGAAACTGGTGGGGGAGATCGTGTCATTACTCAATACGAGATGCATGCCTGTGAAGATGTTGGGTTAATCAAGCTTGATATTTTGGGCATAGCAAATCTTACAATTCTTGCCAATGCCGTTAAACTCGTTGAAAATCTCTATGAGGTCAAAATTAACATCAAAAAGATTCCTTTAGATGACCGGGAAACATATGAAATGTTGGCGAGAGGGGAAACGTTTGGTGTTTTTCAATTATCCGGTGGAGGCATGACTAAATATTTAATCGATCTAAAACCAGAAAGAATTGAAGATGTTATGGCTATGGTGGCTCTTTACCGTCCTGGTCCCATGGGCAGTATTCCGGAATATATTATTCGTAAACACGACCCCACCAAAGTGTCCTACTTTGTTCCTGGTCTTGAGAAAATTCTTGATCAGTCATACGGCATTATCACTTATCAAGACGACGTTCTCTTCATGGCCATCCAACTGGCTGGTTATAATTGGGAAGAGGCCGATAAATTTAGAAAAGCCATTGGCAAGAAAATCGTTTCCGAAATGGAAGCCCAGCACTCCAAGTTCGTTGAGGGTTGTATCACTCACTCCAATATAACAAGAGAACAGGCTGAAGATCTCTTTAAGCAAATAGAGACATTTGCTGCATACGGATTCAATAAGGCCCATGCTGCATCTTACGGTATTGTTGCCTACTGGACGGCGTACATCAAAGCTCACTATCCTGTTGAATATATGACCGCCCTAATGTCCGTTGAGGCAGGTGATACAGACAAAATCGTTCTAGCGATATCCGAGTGTGAAAAACTTGGGATAAAAGTCTTACCACCGGACGTAAACGAATCATTGACTGACTTTACAGATGTCAGCTTGGCGGAAGACCTATGGCTACAGGAAGGAAGAGCCAGAGATTCCGGGAAAGCAATTCGTTTTGGACTTTCGGCCATAAAAAATGTCGGAACAGCGGCCATTACGGCTATTTTGGATGCCAGAAAAACCGGAGACTTTATCTCGTTTACCAACTTTTTGAGAAGAGTTGATCTTCAAAAAGTAAATAAAAGAGTTGCTGAATCTCTAATCAAAGCCGGGGCACTTGACCGTTTTGGGAATCGGGCTCAGCTTCTAGCCGCCCTACCTATTATTCGAGAAGGTTCGGTCCGAATTCAGAAAAAAAATGGTGAAAGCCAGGTTAGCTTATTTGGGACAGCCTCGGTTGACAACACCATCGACAATCTTCCCAATATTCCGGAAATGTCTCTGGAAGATAAATTGAAATTGGAAAAGGAGCTTCTGGGATTTTATCTGTCGGATAATCCTGTCAAAAAGATCGTCAGGATCGTTTCGGACCTTATTTCTCACAAGATCGCCCATCTAGACCCGACTCTCCACTTAAATCAGACAGTTACCCTAGCCGGTGTTGTGAGTCGGGAAAAGCTAGTTAATACGAAGAAAAATAACTCCAAAATGGCCTTTGTCACACTTCAGGATGACACCGGAACCATCGATTGTATTATTTTCCCCAAACTTTATGCCGAAAATCCGGAACTCTGGCACGAAGATTCAGCCTTGATAGTTAGGGGTAAGGTAGATAATCGGGAAGATAAGCTTCAGATCGTGGTTGATTCAGGTACGGTGATCGATACCAGTAAAACTCCCCGAGATATGATCCATGAAATCTTTATTAAGTCGGGGACGCCCAAGCATGTCATGCAACAAGTTCGCAACCTCCTCAAAGCTTATCCTGGAGACCACGAAATCGTGGTGGCAATCGAATCCGGAAACAATCTGAAAAAGATAACCTTACCTTATAAGGTGGATTTTGGGACGATATTGGAAAAACAAGTGGAAAAAACCCTTCATGGCTGGTAAAATCAACGTATTCGTTGTTTTCGTGAAAGTGGGGACTATATAAATAACCTATACAAAATGGCAAATCAAATCAAATGGCAGGATAAAATCAGCTTTAGGGTGGGAGACACACTTAAAGTATCCCTGGCCGTCAAAGAAGGGGATAAAACCCGAATTCAAATCTTCCAAGGCATTGTCATTGCCATTCGAGGTACCGGTGCTGGCAAAAACTTCATTGTACGCAAAATCGCCACCGGAAGCGTGGGTGTCGAGAAAATTCTTCCCATCAATACCCCCACCATTACCGGCATCGAAATAGTCAAAGAGGGTAAGGTTCGCCGAGCCAAGCTCTACTATCTTAGAGATCTACTAGGTAAAAAAGCTACTAAGATTAAGGATGTTTTTGTTAAAAAAGGTCAAAAGGCTGAGACTGAAATTCTCACTGAAGGCATTATCGAGAAAACCGAAGATGTTGAGAGGGTAGAAAAGGTACGTCCTGAAGCAATAAAAGTCAAAAACGTCCCTAAGGCTGTAGAGCTTAAAGTCAAAAAAATCAAAAAAGGGCCCAAGAAAATTGTTCGTAAGGAAAAGGTCTTTGTCCGCTAGTCGGTGATTACCACTTTTTTGTTCTTGAAACAATAGAGCATCGCTGGTCTGTGAGCAATACCCTCCATTTTTTTTCCTGAAGCTACAATTAAGCCTGTAGAAAGAATTTTCTTTCTAAAGTTTCGCTTGTCTAGTGACGTTTTAAGAATTATTTCGTAAATTCTTTGTAGTTCTGTCAGCGAAAATGTTCCGGGAAGGAGACCTAAAACGATGTTGCTATACCCCAATTTGTTTCTGAGTCTCTGAATACCGTATTTAACTATTTCCGCATGGTCAAACGCTAGTTTTGGCAGCTTATTTATAGAGAAAAAACCAGCACCCTTAGCGTCACCTAACGATTTTAATTTCCACTCGGTTTTTGCAGCCAGAGCCATATATGTCACAGTGATAACCCTGGTTCTTGGATCTCTCTTGGGATTCCCGAAAGAGTAAAGTTGTTCAAGATATAAGCCTTTTACTCCACTTTCCTCCAGAAGTTCTCTACTTGCGGCATCGTCGAGAGATTCATTCATTTTTACAAAACCTCCAGGAAGTGCCCAAGAATCCTCATATGGTGGTTCGTTTCGTTTTACCAGCAATATCTTCAATTCTCCGGCTTCAACTGTAAAAAGCAAAACGTCTACTGTTACAGACGGTCTATCGTACTTTGTCACGTCATATTTATCCTTCATGTGTCCATTATACACTTACGCCGTATACATTATAAATCTGTATACTAAATGTATCTACCAAATACCTATCCAATATGAAAACAAAAGAGAGACAAGATCAGCCGACAGTTCTCCCTATATTTTTTCAAAAATGGGCCTCCTTACTTTTTCTTCCCTTGCGCTTATGGCTTGGTTGGGAATGGTTAACCAGTGGCTACCACAAACTACTTAGCCCTGCTTGGATGGTAACCGGAGAAGCCCTCAAGGGATATTGGGCAAGGGCAGTGATTGTCTCAGACGGTAAGGGAGCTATTACCTATGATTGGTATAGATCCTTCCTGCAATTTATGCTAGACGCTCAAGCACATTCCTGGTTTGCTAAGCTGGTCGCCTGTGGTGAGACCATGGTCGGCATTGCTTTAATAATAGGCGCTTTTGTCGGGGTGGCCGCTTTCTTTGGTGCCCTCATGAACTGGAACTTTATGATGGCCGGCAGTGCCTCCACCAACCCCATGCTCTTTCTAGTTTCTATTTTTCTCATACTGGGTTGGCGTATCGCCGGTTATATTGGAGCCGACTACTTTCTGCTAACTTGGCTCCGTCAACGACTCCACCCAAATTATCGTTAAAATCCTACACACCTCACTCAGTTGTCTGTCTTCCTTGTTATAATGCTACAGATCTTTAATAAAACATAAGGAGACACTATGGATCTTCATTTTCTTGAGGACGAAACATTAACTAGTAATTTAGACGATTCGCAGGCGAGCAAATATTATTCGAAGATATAACATCAAAATTGGAGGCCAAATATGCCCAAACAGCACACTAAACACCAGTGGCTCTACCCTTTTCTGGTACTGATCTTCGTCGCTGTCTATTACGCCCTAACATCCTCACCATCAGGCCGGGTAGTTCCGGATTTCTCATCTCCGACTCCGGTTGTTCTGGGAGCCACCAACACTCCTGTTCACGAAACCCAAGCCAGTTGGTACGAGGTCTATTTTACGAACCCCAAAATACCCTTTGACGATAACTTCACTGGAGGTATCGAATCTGTTCTGATCGAAAAAATCAATCAAGCTGACACCTCAATCGACTTGGCAGTCTATGAATTCAATCTGGAGAATGTCGTTCAAGCTCTAATAGCCGCACAGGGGCGCGGAGTCAGGGTTCGCGTTGTTTACGATAATGAATTTACAGATCCAGATCTTCAAATCAGTGAACTAAAGAATGCCGGTATCCAAGCGATTCCGGATGAACGATCAGCTTTCATGCACAATAAATTTTTTATCTTTGATGGCCAATGTATCTGGACCGGCTCTTTTAATATCAGTATCAACGCCGCTTACCGCAACAACGAAAACGCTCTTTACTTCTGTTCATCAGAGGCGGCCCAAAACTACACCATTGAATTTGAAGAGATGAATGGAAGCCAATTTGGCACCACATCTCCGGCCGACACACCTTATCCTGTCTTCGTCATCAATGGTGTCAAGGTCGAAAACTATTTTGCCCCAGAAGATCATGTCATGGAACATATTATTTCTGAGATCAGTTCAGCCCAAAACTATGTTCATTTTATGGTCTTTTCCTTCACCCACAACGGACTCGGACAAGCTATGATTGACGACTTGCGTCGAGGTGTCGGTATTGTTGGTATATTTGAAACTCGAGGAGCCGCAAGTCAATATTCACAGTGTCTCCCTTTACTCCTTCAGGGAGCCGAAATAACCCTAGACGGGAATCCCCGTACTTTTCATCACAAGGTGATTATTATTGACGGTCAAATCGTCATTACAGGATCATTCAATTTTTCTGATAGTGCCGATCAGGAGAATGACGAAAATCTTCTCATTATTCATGATCCTTCCCTAGCTGCCGCTTATGAAAAAGAGTTTCAGAGAATGAAGTCGATGTCTCGGGTGATTCAAGGCAATTCATGCACTACACAATAATCTTAACTAGCCCCACCAATCGTGGGGCTTTTAAATGCAAACTAGTCATATAATTAATCTATGAACATAGAGTTTGAAAATAATTTTAAGTATGAAGTCAAATATCTCAGCTTAGGTGAAAACGCTTATCGAGAAGTTCTTCAATCTTCCCCGACGGTAAACGAAAGATTGAGCATTCTTCAGTCAGACCCCAAAAACGTCGAAGCCCGACAGCAAATGCTCCGGGCAGTTCTGAGACTTGACTATGTCTTGACAGAAAAAGATCAGAATAATGATCAACGCTCGTATGATTTACAGTTAGTGGAAGAAGTCAAGCAAATCGCTTTGGACATGGTCCAGACATTACCGGCTGAAAAACAAGCGGACGCTCTCAAATTCATAAATAATCTTGGTGAATCTCCCTGGTTATTTTTCCATCTTGATAGAACGGGTAAATCTATTGTAGATTTTTTTGAAAACACCAAACAAGTCATCAAAGGAGAGAATGTGTTGTTAACTACAAGACAAATAAATCTTATGGAGTTTGTTGGTAGAACCCATGATATTGGTAAGCTACTTGGTTCCCTTAACGCCCAAATTGATCCGGATCATGAAATCATTTACCGTGAAATCATCGGTAAGCATCTTGAAGGAAAAACCTTCATTACCCATAATGGGCGAAAAATAGTTTTTGAAGCTGAAGATGTTCGATTTATTATTGGCGTAGTCGGACTTCATGAAGATATATGGCGTGAAGAAGACTTCGCACACCAGGCCGAATCTCTAAAGAAAGAGAACAATCCTCAGGATATAGAAGTGGCCATTGCCAGAGGTAGGACGATTCTCCATTTTGTGGATATCTTTGGAGATGCGGTACGGTTTCAAGATGGAGCCATGAGAATAGTCGACAAAGACGCTTTTCAAGCCCGTTTCGTTGACTTGTTTCGAAGACACATTAAACTTCCGATCATCTGCACTAAAACGAAAATTATAACAGTTGATGGTAAAGACAATCAGGTACTGTTTTTCGTTGAATGGTTTCTGGGCAAAGTTTTTCGTCCCCAATGGGGAGAGCATGGTGTAGCCGGACTTACTTGGACCTTTGGAATTTTGAGGGATGAATGGGGAATTAACATTGGCTCTGGGCTTATACCCGCAGTTCAAGACGGGGTTATTCAGGTTCTGGAAGAAGCCGAGGCCGCTATTATCGGAGTTAAAAAAAATTACCCCGGTTATCGTTACCAAGAAGGAATCAACCCCCAAGACCTCCAAGAGGAACTAAGTTCTAAGCTGGAGCAAATAAAAAACTCCATTTCCGCCATCAAAGCACCCTTACGACCTAGGTCTCCCTGAGATACCATTCTGAGTCGACTAATGCAGCTTGTACTTTTCCCGACTTCTGCTTTTTAGTACGTGCTTTTTAGCATCGCCAATAGAGACTTCAATTCTTTGGTCATTGTAGCAGATCTTTTTGTATAAGAGTCGCTGGTTTTGCGATCTACTAGTGTGATATCTTCGACCTCCCAAAGCATAGCGATTGTTCTAGCTATCGATTGATTGGTAGTAATTTCCAGAGCTCTTCCCATACACAAACTGAGAAAGACAACGAGCAAGTGAGCTTTAATGCTTTCTTTTTTGAAATGGTAGATGGGTCGCGCCATTAGATCTGTTTTTGCCATTCTAAACGCTTTCTCTACGTGCCATAGATCATGATAGCGGGAGATCACCATCTCTGGCTCGATGGTATTAAGATCCAGATTTGTATAGTATCCCTTAATTCCCTCCATTAGCTCAGCTTTTTCTATGAGGTTGGAGTTGAGAGCATAACTAGCTTTTTTGGTCACCTGCACAAATTTTGTAGCCTTAGTTGCAGTCTTTCCTTTAATCTTTGTTTTGGCTTTCTCTAGTTGTTTTTCTCTGTCGTGTTTGTCTTTTTTGGCACGTCCTGCAGAGTAATTAGCGACAAATGTGCCAAATTTAGAAGATTCGATAAAGTATCCGCCATGACCAGGATTATGATCAAAGAAATCATGGAGCTCACGAGCTTTCTCAAGTGATGTTTTCCCAAGTCTTGCCCCCACAATATAGGAGAAGCCACTCCCCATAATCTCTTCAATGTTCTTGGTCGAAAGCATGCCAGCATCCGCCACTACTGTGAGCGTTTTAATTTTGTGTTTAATGCATAACTTCTTGAGTACTGGGAGGATGGTGTGTCCCTCAAAAGTATTGCCCTCAAATAGGCTATACGCTATCGGGAACCCAAGCTCATTCACTAGTAATCCGATTACAACTTGGGGTTGTCCATGTTTATGGTCTTTGGAGAAACCACACTTTTGAAGGTCGGACTCGGTGAAGGATTCAAAATATAATGTTGAGACATCATAAAATACTATGGAAAAAGAAAAGTTGTAGTTGGTGGTTGCATACTGCACAGCTATCTGTTCAGCTAGTTCTTGATGTGTAGCTAGTTTGGGGAGCTCCCGATACACCTTTGTCAGTGAGTAATTAATCCCAAAGTGGCGAGCTAGAAACTCCACAGATTTGAGCTTGCTAGCTGGCTCAATCAGTCGCACAATGGCGAGGTCTCGCAGGAGTGGGTGTGGAATCTGACTAAAACCCAAATGAGTATACCAACTCAAGAGAGTTTCATAGATCAGATTATGACGACTTATGACAAATTCAAGGGAAGCGAGTAACTGAGATGTTTTCTGACGCCTTATGTTGCTAGAGTACTCTGGAAATAATGGTACTATTCCAAGATTATTTTCAATGTAGATTTCTGCTTTGCGTTTGAGAGTATCAAGCTCATCATCGTTATGAGAAGTTCCCAGATGTTTAACTACCTTGGTACGACCATGTACCCTGTATACTACCTGCACCGCTAAATTAGCGGATCCTGTTTTGACTACGCGTACTCGCACCAGATCATTTTAGTACGTGGTTTGAAAAACACAAAACTAATACTTAATGCATATCATCAATCTAAAGTGTCAATTTATGTTTTTTATGTTGCAGAAGTCAGGAGATACCATTCTGAGTCGACTAATGCAGCTTGTACTTTTCTGATTCGATTTTTTAAAACATCCTCGGGAACTCCATGCACGGGCGATATCCCAGAAATCTGGGCGAAACTTCTTTGAGGTGACCCCAAGTATCCAAAATCTGAACCAAACTGTGAGTATTTTAGTCACGATGTACCAAAAGTGTTCAAGGTTATTTCACCGTCGCCACTCTCAAAACCCTACTCGTATCTTGGCCATCAAACACTAAATCACCAAAACCAAATTTCTTAAGTTCTTCGGTAATTCCTTCTCGAGTAAACACTGTTTTCTCGGATGACAAGTGAAAGTCGGCAGTCTGAAGATTGTTAAGGAAATCAATAATAAACAACCCTCCAGGTCTAAGAATTCGATGAACTTCACTTAAAAAGTTTGGATATTCTCCTTGTGGTAAATGTGAGATCAACACTCCTCGACTAATGGCGACATCAATCGAATTGTCATCCAGGGGAATCGCTGTGGCTGATTCATGAAGAAAGATAGCGTCCGGATATTTTTTCTTTGCTTCTTCGAGCATCTGTTCCGCAATATCTAAAAGAAATAGTTTATCAACTCTTTTTGATAAAGGTTCGGCCGCAATTCCTGTACCACAACCGAGATCAATCCCCACTAGTGCCTTGGGAAAAGCGTCTAAAACATCTGTTTCAAAATCGAGAAACTTATGATATCCTTCTTCAAAATTTGCGTAATGTTCGGGCTTTAATATCTCAGTGTCCCATGTGGATGCTCTATCGTTCCATCTCTCTCTAAACGAAGAAAATTTATTATCTATTTCAGTCATCTGAGTATTGTAACATCGGTGTTCAATACCGATATTTTCAAGTTGTGAGGTGTTATAACGAAGTTCGGACCTATTTTCAACAAAACTTCTAGTTATTGGCTCACCGCCTTGCCTGCCGGCAGGCAGGGCGGCACCTGTTCGCGGTTCGCCAACCCCGCCTACCACCTTACCGAGTTTATCCCGATTATGCCATCGGGATGCGACACCCCTGCCTGCCGGCAGGTCGAAGATGCCGTGTACTCACGGCCTGGTCACCTCCAACTGCGGTTGTCGGTGAGCCAAATACAAATTCGGTATCCCGACCTCATCGTCATTGCGAGTGCTTCTCAGCAGAGCTAAATGTCGAAATTAGTTTTCGTCGAAGACGAAATAACTTTCGACCAATCTCACTCCACTGACACTCGTTCGGGATAATTGTTCTGCGAACAAACGCCAGCTATCGCTGTCGCATCTATATATTCGCCACAACTTCGCATTCAGCGATTGTGGCGAAGTTTACCCGCCGGTAGGAGGGCTGTTCTCAATATGTGGCTCAAACTATGGATTTCGCCATAAAATACCCACTGATTACGAAGCTATTATATCAGTGGGCATTTAAGAATTGAGACAGCATTGCCCTTACGGCCAAGTGCCTGCTTCGCAGGCACAATGTGTATCAATATCACGAGTTTTGCTATGATAAAATATCAAAGAATTTAAGTACATTTAGATTTAGACACGAACAAAAAGGAGAGAGATGAGTAAATTACTAGATTTGGCTATTTACGGAAATGTTTCCTGGTTACTGGCGAACAACATTAAGCTGTTGACACTGCGCATGGACACACCGAAGTATGCAGAGCATAAAACTGGCCAAAATATTGTCATTCGTTACGGTGAGTCAGAGGTTAACCTCGGCGTTATTTACAATCGTCAAATTAAACCCTTGAAGGATTATTCACCTGCCGAATTGATGCTCGATGGCTATATAAGCGCCAAAGAAGCGGCCAAAGATTTGAAACAGTACAAGGGGTACGAAAAAGTAACAGTTAACACACCAATGCTTGGACTTGGTTTCGACAGCTCAAGCCACTACGAATCTTATTTGACGAAAGAGTTACGGACTGAATTATTGAGGACTGATCTAGATCAAGCAGTGCGCATGCCACAGTTTCGTGGTTTCTTCATGCCTTCATATCTTTGGTGGGCAATCATCAAATGCGAGGACGAGGGGGCAAACCTAACCGTCACCAAGTGGCACGATTTTCTCGCCAATCATCTACAAATTATCTCTGCTGAAGAACTCAAGTCTGTGAAATCGGTTGATACGTCAACAGCCAAATTCTATCGCAGTCTTCGACACAAATCGATCAAGGATATATTAAAATACTCACCCACTAACGGACCGGAATATCAGTCTGTCGTTCTCTGCAATCCCATCTCAGTTAAGAAATAAAATTGATTTAGTCTAAATAGATTGTTTCCGCAGGCCTGCTATAACAAGCGGGCCTTTTTTTGTACCCAGAAATCTGAGCGAAACTTCTTTGAGGTGAGGTGTTATAACGAAGTTCGGACCTATTATCAAGCATTGTAACGAAGTTACAAGCGATAATAAGAGGAAGCGCAGGAGTAATATTTCGATAACAGTACTGTTATCGAAAAGACGACGAGCAAGCTCTTATTTCCAACATAATTACTAACTCAATGGCTCACCGCTCGGCAAAATTGCCTCGCGGTTCGCCAACCCCGCCTGCCGCAAACATCGGCTCGAACGGCACCACCGCAGTGGTGCAAAAAGAACCGCCAACGCAAAAATTTATAAAAATATATTATGGGTAATATTGAGCTCGTATTAATTCCTGACCCTTAAAACTGATCTATAATATAGATAAATATTTATGAACAATCCTAAATTTATAGTCGGAGATAAAGTTTTCTCGAAAGCTGGTATGGTCGGAATTGAAATTGGAGTTGTTAACAAAATTCTGGACAACGAAAAAATACTAGTGAGGTTGTTTACGGATAATCAGTACAAGGAAGAATTTAATGTTAACGAAGTATTAAATCAAAATGAACATGATGTAAAAGTTGCACAAAGAGAGTCAAAAGACCGAAATGACTATGAAGAAATAAAGTCAAAAAACCTAGATCCTTATTTTTGATATGGACTGGAACAATTTACTTAGTGGATTACTTGGTGCGGTTGTTGGAAGCATTACTACTTTGGTAGCCACAATTATGAGTAATAAACATGAGCGTGAATTGAGGGAAGCTGACAGGAATGAGGCAAGCAAAGTTCTAAAACACGAAGAAGATAAAAGAAGTCGCAATCAAGACATTGAGAATAAAAACAAACTCCTTGGGACACTCAACTCATTTAGAACAGAAATTGACGAGAATATAGCAATTTTAAGTTCAACTCTATACGAAAAAACAATTTTGAGCAAAGAATCGTGGAATATAAATAAGGGGGAAATTGGCAGGTTTCCAAACAACATAAAAGTATTGTTAGTTTCAATTTATTCTCAGATTTCTAGATATAATTCTTTGCTAGAGGAAGAAAGAGTAAAGGTACCATATGGCAACGGAGGTATGGACGGTAGAATCCAAAGGGTGGCAAGTGAAATGAAGACTTGTTTGGAGTCAACAAAAAAAGAACTAAAGATACTCTAGATAGTTCCGCCGTCCACGAAAATTATTGAACCCGTTAGATAGCTGGCGTCATCAGAAGCAAGAAATAGTATTGTTTTAGCAATTTCTTCTGGCTGAGCCATTCTACCCAAAAGTATCTTGCCTATTTCCTCATCTAAAACTTCTTTCGGTAGATCTCTATTCATGTCAGTATCCACCCAGCTTGGAGCAACTCCGTTTACACGAATATCAGGAGCAAGCTCTTTGGCTAGATTTTTTGTTAGAGAGATTAAACCAACTTTTGAGGAATCGTAATCGGCAGAGGTGGGAGCAAAACTGTTATATCCACTATTGGAGCAGACATTGACAATATTTCCCTTTGACCCCAAAAGATATTTAGAACTGTACTTAGCACATAGAAATGAGCCTATGAGATTAACGGCCATAGTTTTTTGCCACTCTTCTACTGTTTTTTCGAATATAGGCACATCAAAGACGATGGCGGCATTATTTACGAGAATATCTAATTTGCCAAACTTGGAAATGATTTCTTCAATCATACTTTTGACTTGATTTTCTACCGACACATCGCATTTGATCGCAATGGCTTTTGATCCAAGTCCTTCAATTTCATTAACTAAAGAGTTGGCTTTGTCTTCACTGTTTGTGTAATTTACTACGACACTGGCTCCTTCTTTGGCAAACTCTAGTGCTGTGGCTCTACCAACTCCCCTACTTGACCCTGTTATCAGTACGACTTTATTTTTGAATCTCATTTTGTTTTTAAAGCAATTATTAATTTTTTGGCGTATTCCAATCTTTCGTTTGGAACAGAAAGAATACTCTTTTTTATCATATTTATATTGTATGAATCACCATCATATCTTGGAAATATATGCTGGTGGTAGTGGAAAGCGTGCTGATCGCTTGCTGGCTCGTTGTTTTGTCTTATGGTAACACCATCACATTTGTAAGCATCCTTCATAGCCAGTGCGACTTTCTTGGTCACCTCAAAGACTCTATGCCCTATGTCTCTTGGTAAATCAAAAATATTCTCATGGTGCTCATTTGGGACAACAATTACATGACCTTTTGCCGTATCTATCCAAAAAGAATTGATAAACACACTTACTAAATCATCTTTGTAAATTAGATCTGTTTGTTTTAACAAAGTATCTTCATTTTCAATTCCTTGAACTCCGAGACAAATTGGGCACTTATACCCTTTTGATGCGTGGTTATACATTTTGGAGTGTGGAGATAAATTTTTTAGTGTCTTGGAGATTTTGATAGAGACGGACATTTATTCCTAGTTTTTGAGCTGAAGCTAGATTTTCTTCACTATCATCAAAATAAAGATACTCATTTGGCAGGTAGTCGTGTTTTTCGATTATTTGGGTGTAGGATTCGGGGTTTGGCTTTATGTTTCCTGTTTCCCAAGAAAAATATTGTTCGTCAATTTCACGGAACAGCTCTGGATAGAGTTGGCGATAGTTGTTGGTTCTTTCTGGAAAATTATTACTTAGGATAATTATTCTATAACCTTGTTGTCTTAATTCTTTAGTATATTGAAGCAGTTCCTCGTTTAAACTTTCTCCACCAAACCAATATTTGAAAAAATCTTCATATGTCATTTTTAGTCTTTCAAGAACTGGTTGCCAGATTGGTCTGGAATTAGCTTCTGGCACACGGACTTGTTTGAGAGCTGTCTTGATTAATGGATAAATTTCGTCTGCGCCTATCTTAAAATCCTTCTCAATTCGTTTGCTTAGTGGACCAGAGTCTTTAATAAAGACCCCGTTCATATCGAAAATTATTGCTTTTATTTTCATATATAGATGTCTAAGCCACCTTGTATTTAGGTTGGTTACTCTCCAAAAATGATTTTATGTTTTCGATGACCATCGAGTTCATATTTTCCTTCGCCTCTTTTGATCCATAAGCAGTATGGGGAGTAATTATGAATTTGTTATCTGGTAGTGATAATAATCCCCATGTGTCATTCTCTTTTGTTGGCGCAGGTTCTTGATAGTAGGAATCAAAGGCGGCAACACTCAATTTATTCATATCTAAGGCCTTCTTTAAGGCCTCTGGATTCACTAACTCAGCCCTAGAGGTACAAACTAACACTGATTCAGGTTTCATACCAAATAGTTCTTTCTCCCCTATCATATTGACAGTTTGATCAGAGTAAGAAGCATTGACGGAAACAACATCTGATGACGACATTAAAGTGGGAAGATCAACTTTTGTAGCCCCAAATTCTTTTTCATACTCGACCTTATTTTCTCGACTGACATAGAGAATTTTCATTTTGAAAGCTCGACTCATTATTCCTGCTATATAACCACCAATTGTTCCCATACCTACAATTCCCAAAGTTTTTCCTTCCAAAGTCCAAGTATCCCTTCTCTGCCATAATCCAGATTTTACTGAGTTGTTGAGATATGTTATTTGCTTTACGGCGTCCAAAATTAAGGCAACTGCGTGTTCGGCAACAGTATAGGCATTGGCTTTTGGCGTGTTACAAACCAATACTCCTTTTTTGTTTGCAGCCTCCATATCCACATAGTTCTCATATCCTGTACCATAAAAAATAATCAATTCCAAATTTGTCGAGTTGATAACTTTTTCGCTTGCTTTATCTGCACCACCAATTATGAAAATACTACAACCTTGGAGTTCCTCGATCAATTTATCCTCACCCATGCTACTTGACCCTTTTATTACCTCCACACCAGCACCACGAAGTGATTCAATATCACTCTCAGTAAATAGACATTCAGTAAATAGAGCTTTTTTCATTTCCATAAGCTGATTATAATCTGTTCGTTACTTCATATCACTTAAAAATTTCCATAAGAAAATCCCCCTTGTAAGGAATAGAGGGATTTCTTATTCTCTATATTACTTGGGGGATATATTATTTGGTTGGCTTTGCCCAACAGTTCGCAACTTCACTTTCAGTGAAACCAAAGGCAAGTGCGATCTCTTTGAACTCAGGGTTAAAATCGTATTTCTGGCAGGCAACAACAAAGCTGTTCAGAGAGAATCCTGGGCGGAGGTTTTGATTGTAATTATCGCCGTGTTCCCAAATCCAGCGGTATAACTCGTCATCGCCGGCTTTGAGGAGAATTGTCCATTTGCCAAGATCATCTTGTCCGCTGTGAAGTTCTTCAAGTCTCTTTTTGGCGAGAAGAAGCCACTTTTGGAAACCTTCTGGCTCTACAAAGACACCTGCTTTACACCCAGCAAGGTCGAACAGATTTCCTTCTACGCACTGCTGAAGATGTTGGACACAACACATGCCATTGACCATGACCTGGTGGTGCGCAGCATCCATACAGAAGCTCTGGTGAACGACAGGATTTTGTTGATTCCAGATGGAAAAGTCCAGCTTCCGTTGGAGATACTGTTGGGGAGTAAAAACTTCATTTTCTGCGGGGGTAAACGGGTTACGAAAAGAGATGGGCATAATTAGCTCCTTATGAAACGTTTTTGGGTTCGAAATGGATTACTTAAAGGACAGGTGGATTTTAGCACAATTTCCTTTACTGTCAATCTTTATAGGTTACTTTGTGCCTGCGAAGCAGGCACTTTGGCCGATAGGCCAAATGCTGTCTCAGTTCTGGAATATCAGATAGTAAAATATTTTCCTAACTAGCTGATATTTATATGGCGAGATTGATAAACGAGCCATATTGAGAAAGCTTCGCCACAATCACTAGATGTGAAGTTGTGGCGAACATAAAGATGCGACAGCGATAGCTGGCGCTTGCTCGCAGAGCAATAAATCCCGACCGAGCGTCAGTGGAGTGAGATTGCTTCGGTTCGAAATATCGAAACTCGCAATGACAACGAGGAAGGGATACCGAATTCGTATTCCTCACCGACAACCGCAGTTGGAGGTGGGGTGTCGCGCGACAGGTATACCCCGACGGCAGGCGGGGTTGGCGAACCGCAAGGCCGTTAGGCCGAGCGGCGAGCCATTGAGTTAGTAATTATGTTGGAAATAAGAGCTTGCTCGTCGTCTTTTCGATAACAGTACTGTTATCGAAATATTACTCCTGCGCTTCCTCTTATTATCGCTTGTAACTTCGTTACAATGCT
>Ga0210058_1001531_pt1 | contig 20267 bp, 24 predicted proteins | sample CryGeymeta201511_FD_183979 | JGI IMG/M metagenome (GOLD analysis project Ga0210058, IMG submission 183979) | Groundwater microbial communities from Crystal Geyser aquifers in Utah, USA - Crystal Geyser metaG 2015-11 (SPAdes) (version 2) | ecosystem: Environmental > Aquatic > Deep subsurface >...
CTGCCGATTTACCTTTCAGGAACATTGCTGCAATCTACAACTTCACTCGACCAATTACCAAAGACTCTTGTTAACCAATATCTGGGGAGGGGGAGGTGATGTTACTTATTTTGCGACAAGTCTAATGAAGAGCTGCGCAACGTAAGAAGGCGTCAGTGAGAAGACTAGAAAGAGCCGGACTCGGTGTTTAATTGGTTGATTCCTGAATCTACACTGTCGATGTTGATGGCCTCCAGTTCGTCTTGGGCTTGGTTGAGACCACTTTCTTCTTGAATGCTGTCGATGGCAGGATCAGTATCTGTCTGATTTATTTTCGGTGATTTGCCTGATGTCAGCAGATAGCCAACGATAAGAGCTAATGTAGCGAGAATGATCACTTTGGTGATATAGGTCGTACTGTCTGTGGTTTTGGGCATGATGGGTGTTGGTTTTTAATTGGTGGGAGTTGGAATGGCCGACGGAATGGTTCTGATAGCGACAATCAGTTTGTTGATGGAGGTGCGGTAGGCCTTGAGGGCGTTTTTGACAAGCCTCATGTTGGTGTTGAATTGGTAAACCTGAGTTCTGGGGTTTGCTGAAGTACAGCTGAAAGCTAAGATGTCAGCTTGAGCTTTATCAAGAGCTGTTTGGACCAGGGCTTTGTTGGAGGTAATGTTGCTGGTCAGGGAATTGTAGTTAGTGAGAGACCTGCCGGAGGGGAGCACTTTGTTGGTATAGTACCCCTGGACTCTTTCGGTGATTTTATCGAGGGTGGTTTCCATGGTGGTGACAAGTTTCGTCAGCTGCGTCATCCGTGTTTTGATGGCTGATACTCTGGCTTGACAGGCTTTGGCTCGAACTGTGGAAACCACTGCGACTGGTTTGCCAGATTTAGCGTTGCTGTTGCCAGCGTTGTCTGGCTTGGCGGCTAATGAGGGACTGACAATGATCAGGAAAAGAGATGCGCTGGCGGCTAGTTTAAGAAGATAACCGAGTTTATTCATGGTTAATCTTAATTATGATTACTGGTTCTGTCAAATTGGGTGGTAAAAAAAGCCCTCCCGGATGGGGAGGGCGAACATATTGACTAGTTGAAGAAAGCGTTGGGAGCGACGATGCTTTGTGAGGCGCGAACCTGGGACTTGGAGAACTCACCCATCATCTTGCGAAGTTCGCCTTTGGTGGCGTTGTATTCGCGGACGTTGGGGAAGCCCATGTCACGGGCCGCTTGCTGGGCGAAGCCGGTACCGAAGGCCATGAGACAGAAATAGCATCCTTCATTGGCGCTGGTCAAAGCCTTGATCTTGCTAGGATCGATCCGACTGCGGTTGTCTTCCCCGTCGGTGAGAACCAAGACAGTGACTTTGATACGGATACCACTTTTCCGCAAGCTGTCTGCGTAGGCGATGATGCCGGCAAGCGGATCGGTCAGGGCCGTATAGACTGTGTCGTACAAGTTGGTCATGTCTTCAGGCTGCATGTCGTAGTTTTGGTCGTCAAGAGGTGTAACATCTTCGAGCTTGACGAAGCCATCGACGACGGTAAAACCATCGGTGGCGTTGAAAGTCCAGGTGGACATGAGCATCTCGTCGCCGGCTTTGGATTCTCGTAGAGCGTCAACGTTGAGCTGGGCGGCTTGGATCATTTCTGACTTGTAACGGAGAAGAGATCCGGTGCGATCGAGAATACGCAGGATAAGAGTGACTTGGTCGCCATTCAGATCGCTAGCACTAGCGTGCTGGACCTGGGCGAGGGCACTCGTATTGTTGAGGTTCGCTACAATAATAACACTTTTTGAAGTCATGAGATCTCCTTATTTGTTGAATTAGCGGATGGGGTCGGTGCTGTTCACCAGAACGATGCCTTTTTGGACCATCTTATCGATTTCGGCATTGGCGATCGCTTCAAAATCGATGTCCGGATGTTTGACCGAGCTGGTGCAATCGATCAAGAAACGAATTTTCTTGATGGCGTCTGGTTGTTTCGCGCCGAAATAGTTAAGCATCTGATTCATTGTCTGTAGCACGCAGTGACTTTTGGCCTCACCGGCAACATAGATAAGATCGTGTTTTGCGATGATGTCGAGGACGGTGGTGTTGAGTTGGGTGCTAATGTCTTTCGGGTCGGGAACTTCTGCCGCGAAGATGCCGTAGTGTTCGGTGCGAGGATTGGTACCCTTGGTAATGTACGTGGTCTGGCTGCCTCGGGCAGCTGCATGGAACATGAGGGCCTCGGAGAGAGCCGGAACCAATGATTGGCCTGGGGTGCCATTGAGACAGTGAGGGGGCCAGATGATAATGAGCCCCAATTTTTTGACGTATTCCGTCGACCAGAGAGGGTCAATAATCGGTTTCCAGGCACCGCTCTTGATGTCGGCATAGGTAATGGCGGTAAAGGGTTCGGGGGGGTTGCCATTACGATCGCGCCACCAAGTAGCGAAAAAGATCGCGAAGATCGGGTGGTTGTCCATCGAGTTGAAGATGCTCGTGATGTCGTTAACGTTGCGATAAATAAAGCCAATCAAGCGCTGTATATCTGCAACGGCGCCAGGAACGGGTAATCCTCCAGATGGGCTAACAAAGTCCCATTGAGCGTCTACATTTAACAAGGCGATTTTGCGCTTGTCTTCGTGAGCCGTCAACTTGGTACGGTTCTTCATACCCTCAGTAATGAATTGACTGCGGGGAGTGTAGAATTTTTTAACATCGGTAGGGGCGTAGAGAGTAGGGGTCATGAGATTCTCCTTATTTAGTTGAGAGTAATGTAACTAACATGTCGTGGGTCAACGACTAGAAGTCCGGCGGCATAGGTAAACAATGATTGACCGGAGTTAACTACTTTATTGGTTGCTTGAAACTGAGTTTGAGTGCCGGTTGCCAGATCGTAGCGAATTGCTCCAGTGTCGGATGGAAAGATTAATTTCCCCCCAGCATAAGCCTGACCGTGAATCCTGTCGGAAGGTAATTTCCCCACTTCTACTTTTGACGAATACAGATTGATGCCCTTTTTGTCAAATGCGTCAAAGTGGATGTATTCGGCTCCTTTAAGCTTAGTTTTTCTAAGTATCAGAAAAGAACTGGCCGAAAACTTGACAGTGATGTCGATAAGACTTTCACCAAGTTCCAGGCCGGGGAGGGGAAGGTCGGCCGAGAATCCCTCACGGTACATCCAGAAAAACTGCTGACGTAAGACGCGATAGAATCCGACGATAGTTGGTGAGGTTTCTGAGCTGACACTAAACCAAGATTGGTGCTCGATGGTTTGACGAACAGGTCGGTTTAGGAGTGTGCCCTGGAGCACTTCCGTATCAACAAGTTGAGAGCCGACAAGACGGAAGAGGTGAGACCCGTTAACTCTGAAAATGGCGTTTTGAGTAGTGGCGTGGGTGTCGGAGACGCAGCTTTCAATTTTGGTCACTTCGTCGTAGTTGATTTCGTAGAGATCGATCTGTTCACTACCCGAAACATTGACTGCCAGCAGTTTGGTGCTGGCTTCAAACCTCATCCCTGTTTGGTAAGGGAAGAGAGAGATGGTCCAGAGATTGCTTTGGCTGACAATGTACATAACCGCCTGATTGTTTTCCAAAGTGATCAGGATGATACTCTCACCCTCTAGGCGCTGGTAAAGTATCTGGCCTTTGATTCCCATTAACTGTTTGACGGTTAGTGAGCCGGGTATGGAAACTGAAGTGACTATTTGATTTTGTTCTTTGCAAACAGGGCAAGCCCGTTTGTTTGATGGGAAGGCGGTGTTGCAGGAAGGGCATTCGATGAGAACCGACTGGAATTTGGCTAGTTCCGTTTGTGGGAACATGCCCCGCCAACCATCTTTGAAGTACTTGCTAAACACGTGCATCAGATCATCGCTAACCAGATCCGTTGGAAACCCAACAGCCGGATAAATTACGCCCTTATCAAACACGGTAATTCTCTTTAGTGCCCGGTTGGTAAGATCACCAACTTTTGGATGAGTGCCTCCATATGGATGTACCAGGAGCAGACTCCGAAACAGCATAACGGCATAAGAATACCAGTCGTGTTGGGGAAGAAATACCGGTCTGAGGGTTAGATCCAGACCATAGAGGGCCGGATCGAGGTAGTTTTCGGTTGCCACTGGGCAGGGCCAGCTATCGAACTGAACCGAGTCGAAATCTATGTAGTAGCTATTGGTTCCGGAGAAGAGAACGTTTTGATCGTTTCTGTCTCCGATGACGACTTTCTGCTGATGTATGGCATCGAGAACTTTGGCGTCGTTTAGGTGCAATGCCACGACTTTCCTATTGTTGATTCGCTGGCGAATACGAAAATTCTTGTTGGATAGATCTCTAAAAGCTTTTGCTCTCTTGATGTATGGCATTGTGTATCCAACGACATCGCCAGAGCGATTAAAGTTTAGGGATTTTGGCGCAGCAACAAACTTGGGAAGGGAGAAACTTTTGGCAATAAACGCCTTTAGTTTTTTTTCGTGATCTTTGTCTGGATGCTCATAGATCTTGATCAAATCATTAGGGTTAGTAGGATCAGGAAACACGGTTCCTTCACCTCCTGAACCGACCGCATCGTTTGGATCAAGGTCGACTCGCGCACCAGTTTGGGTGAAAACGGTGATGGACATGATACCTCCTTTCTACTAGCCTGCTTCGACAACGATGATTGAGGCATCGTCTGCCAATTTTTTTTCGTCTGACCAGATGTTCATGTTTCTTTGAACTTGGTTGGGGTGTTTATGTCCCCAGACAAGAGGAACTAAGTCAAACTCTTGAAGCCAGGCATCGCTACCGATCGCCAGTTTCTTGATATTCGCGGTTTTCACCATATAAACATCGAATTCCTGGCTGATGGGTCGCCGATTTGGATCAAGATATTTCTGATTGATCAGCAGATATCCCGGATAAGGGGATTCATCATGATAATCTCTTTTGTAAACTTCATCGTTGATGATTACCAGGCCGTCTCCATAGGCCATTACAGTGCTGTTTTTTGGGCCAATGATAAATCCTACAAGGGTAAAGAGAAGAAAATCTTTGATGTAAAGAGCCTGTTTCTGAGGAGTTTTTAGGGATTGGCTCAATAAATTTGATTTTAGAAAAGAGAGCAGGTCTTCAAAAAGAAAGAGGTGAATGATTTCCAGGGGAATATCATCGTCAAGATAGTCGAGGGTACGGTTCAGAAGAAATTCGGTCGCTAGATTTGAACCGATTTCGCTGTGTGCTCCTTCGGAGCAACCATCACTGATCCAACCAACAAGATATTGGTGACCACCTACTTCTGTGGTAGCTATCTTAAGCGAATCTTGGCAATTTTTCCCGGCAAGAATATGGCTACGTCCAATTACCTTTCCTGTTTTGAGGGTAAACTGAGGTTGCATTAGTGCTCCTTCTACTTAAGTTGTCAAGGAACCAGAGTTCAGAGTAGCCCTATAGGCTTCTTAGTGTACTCAGTACACTTATGTTACCACTGAATTTTCGCTTGTCAAGTATCAGTTTTTAGGGTGTCAGCTTTTAGGAGAACGGTTGCTTATTGAGTTTGGGATGTAATATTTGTTATATTTTAAGTAGATGGGAATTGAAATATCGATTCAAAACATTAATCTTAAGGGATTGCTGGAAATTCCCACGCAAAATAATGGTTTGGTGATATTTACTCATGGTAGTAGGAGCGAGAGAAATTCACGAGGAAATGATAAGGTGGCTAAAGAACTGCATAAATTAGGAATGGGCACTTTGCTTTTTGATCTGTTAACTGAAAAAGAGGATGAGAAGTTGGAAGATAGATTTGACACAGAATTACTCACGGAAAGGCTAATCGCGGTAACGAAATGGTGTATAAAAAAGATAGAAATTGTTGCAGGGGTAACTCGTTTATTTGAAGAGGAGGGTGTAATGGAAAACGTGGCTGAGTTGACAGCGATGTGGTATTCGAAGTACCTGTAACTATTTGAGAAAATTATGGAGGATGGAATATCCTCCTAGGGCAAGTATTACGGAGCCAAAAAGATTGCTGAGGAAGGCTGTCCATAGATATCGCCAGTATGGGACATGATAAACACCTGCCGTAAGAGAAACTACCTTTCCACCGATTTGGGGAATGAAACGTCCAAAGAAAAGAAAGACGATTGAATCGGCAGGAAACTTGTTTAAGCCAAAAGGTAAAACCTTTTTTTGTTTGTCGAAACCGGCAATATGCCCAATCCCTTTGCCGATGAAATATTCGATGGCGGCAGCGAGATTATTTCCCATCCAGGAAACCAACACTCCAACAAAGGGACCGAAGATGGCTCCGTTTAGGATGACAATTGGATCTGTCGGTATTGGTGTAGCTGACAAAACCCCCATTAATAAAACGGAGAAAAGTGGCCCTGCAATTCCGGTGGTAGGGATCATCTGTTCCAAGGTCTTAAAGTCTCTCCGAAAATATATTAGCAAAGCAATCGGGAGACCAAAGGTAAGGGCGATAAAAATAATGTTACGGATAGCATTAAACATTTTATTATTCATTAGTTATTCCATTATATTAAAATTATTAAAGGAATGATGGCTTTGATCCGGGGATGACAAAACAATGATATTCAACGGTTTCTTGATCCTACATTTGCGAGCTGACTCAAGATTGTGTAGAATGTAATTGTTACTAATAAATAAAAAAATGAGAAGGCCTGCCAAAAAAAATAACAGAGGTTTGTTAGCAGCGGTGGGAGCTGCGGTTCTTGGTGTTGCGGCTGGAGCCACGGCTGTATTTATGTCCAAGAAAGAGAATCGAGAAAAAGTGCAAAAAACGGTTGGGGTGGCTATAAAGAAGGGTAAGGCTGAAGTAGCTAAAGCCAAAAGGAGAGTCGTCGCTACAAAGAAGAAGATTTTGAGAAAATAAAAGGTTGAACGAAGATGGGGCTGTCAAAGCCCTATCTTTTTTTGACAAGAGGGAAAGGGATTTATACTTTCATGGTGAGCAAAACGACTAGGGCCAGAACGATACGATAAATGGCAAAAGGAGTGAAGTTGTTTTTTTGGATATATTCAATAAAGAGTTTGACGGAGATGATGGCCGAAAAGAATGAGAAAAAGCTCCCAATCAATAGCAGAGAATATTCTTGATCAGAAAAAGCCAGACCGGATTTTAGAAGATCGTATCCTGTGGCGGCGAGCATGGTGGGAATGGCCAGAAAAAATGAAAACTCGACGGCCTGTGAACGAGATATTCCGGTACCGAGGCCACCAACGATAGCGGCAGCTGAACGAGAAACACCTGGAATGACTGATATGGATTGAAAAAAACCAATATAAAAAAGTTGTTTGAGGGAAAGATGGGAATGTTTTTTTTGGCCAGAATTAAGTCTCCTTGATTTGTCGACAACAAGAAGTATAATTCCTCCGAAAAAGAGAGCGTATATAGTAATGAGTGGGTTCCCGAGAAGAGTGTTGCGAATTAATTTGTAAAGAAGAAAGCCGATAATTCCTGTTGGAATAAAAGCGATGAGGCTTTGTTTCCAAATTGTGACCTGAGAAAAAAGTATTTTTCTATAGAGCCAAACAACGGCCATAATAGCAGATAGCTGTACAACGATGTCAAAAGTTTTAGTAAATTCAGAAGTAGTAATAAAAAGATACTTCTGGACAAGAATTAGGTGTCCAGTGCTGGAAATGGGCAAGAACTCGGTCAAGCCTTCGACGATTGAAAGAATTATCGCTTGGAAAATGGTCATCAGCTTTCTATTATACGAGGTGCGTAGTGTAACATGAAATAGATGGAAATAACCTCCTTGAAAAGATCCGTTTTAGTAGCACCTCCTTCGTTTTGGAGAATGGTTGGGCCGAGTTTTATACTTTTGGGGTTGGGGTTGGGGATCGGAGAACTAATTTTGTGGCCGTATTTAACGGCTAATTATGGATTAGGAATAATATGGGGAGCGGTAGCCGGCATAACAATGCAGTGGTTTATTAATTTAGAAATTAGCAGGTATACTTTAGCTACCGGAGAAAGTGTTTTTGTGGGTCTGACTAGAAAATCGGGAAAAATAATTCCGATTTGGTTTATCGTTTCTACGATAATACCTTGGATGTGGCCGGGAATAACATTGGCTGGTGCGAGGCTATTTACGGCAGGATTGGGATGGGGAAATTCTGAAGTCGTTGGGGTGGTTGTTTTGCTCGTTATTGGATCGATTCTAAGTCTGGGACCGGTCCTTTATGGAACCCAAGAAAAACTGGAAAAAATTATATTGATATTTGGGTTGCCATTTGTCCTAGGAATTTCCTGGTGGTTGGCGACAAAGGGCGGAATGAAGAGTTTGGCCGGTGGATTGTTTGGAAAAGGGGATGGCTATTGGTTTTTCCCTGTTGGTTTACAAGCGTCGGCGTTTTTGGGTGCGATCGTTTTCTCCGGCGCGGGTGGCAATCTTAATCTTGGTCAATCTCAAAATATTAAGGAGAAGGGTTACGGAATGGGACACGGATCTGGTAGGATTACGAGTTTATTGACCGGAAAACACGAAGAAATAAGACTGACGGGAAAAGATTTTGAAGTTAACAGTGATAGTCTAAAAAAATTTTCGAGATGGTGGAAGCTAACCAATCTGGAACAGGGGCTGATTTTTTGGATGACTGGAGTAATTGCGATGGTTTCATTATCTCTTTTGGCATATGAAACTATTTATCACAAGGCAAGTGGATTGATAGGGGTAGATTTTGTAATCGCGGAAGCAGATATTATTGGCCAGTATACCTTCCAATATGCCGGAAAAATATTCTTGGTGATACTGGGATTAATGCTTTTTGCAACCCAATTGTCAGTTTTGGGTACAACCGGAAAAATTTTGGCTGAAAATTGGGCTATTCTTAACATTAAACATTTTGAATCAAGTAAGCTGCCTAAATATTTTTACAGACTTCTTTGGGGACAAATAGGGCTGATGCTTTTAGTTCTGGCTTTGGGATTTAAAGAGCCATTTCAGTTAGTGCTTATTAGTGCGGTGCTCAATGCCTGGACGATGGTGGTATATACGATGTTGGTATTATGGCTAAACACTACCTCGCTTCAGACAAAACTTAGACCGCCAGTATGGAGAAAAGTTGTGATAAAGGTGATAATTGTTTTTCTTACCGTGTTTGGATTATTAACGCTTTGGCAAGCATTTTTTTGAAAGATTCTTGATACAGATTGGCTAAATTATTCGACAATTGAGGCCAGGTCTTTAAGTTTTTCTAAATTCCGAACAACAAATTGATTCCTTTTGCAGAAGATAATTCCGAGTTTTTGGAGTTTGCTCATCTGGACACTAGTTGTTTCTCTGGTGAGGCCGATTAAACTGGCAACAATACGGTGGGTGGCAGGGAAGTTAACCACCAGGAGTCCATTTTTTGTGTCACCATAATCGTGAACCATTTGAAGAAGGATAGAGGCAATTTTGTTAATGGCACTACCGTTGATAATGCCTCCCTGATTGGTCATATATTGAAGAAGTGAACTAAAGAAAAAATCCATGATAATACTCGACATTTTCGGATTATTGTTTAAGAAATTTTTGAACTCTTGTTTGGGAATAATATAAACTTCTGAGGATGTAATTGCCTGAAAAAACAGATCATTTCTTAAATTCGTAAAATGGTGGATAACGGAGATTAAGAATAAGGGTCTAAAGATATTAAGAGTATTTTCTCCAAAAGGAGCTTTGGTATAGACTCGAACGTAACCAGATTTCATAAAATAGACGTCAGCAATTTTATCTCCGGGTTTGAAGATGAGTGCGTTTTTAGAAATTTTTTTGGAGGGGAATTGAGAAAAGAACTTTTTTAATCGTAAATATTCAGCTTTGGTCATGCGGTATTATAACAAGTTTTCTTTTGCTCATGCAGGCTAGAGGATACCAATTATTCAAGATTTGGGTGTAGTACCGTAGATTATGACCTGTGTATCTTGGTTGTCTTTAGTGGCAACTCCGAAATCTTCATGTTCACACAGCCGTGAGACATGGGGTGTCCAAAATTGTTATGCCAATAGGTGCCATGGAGGGAGAATCCTTTAGAGGCGGGAATAGGGGACATTGGGAAGATAGTAGTAAGTGTGAAGTGCGGTGGAGTCCCCCAAAACTTTCGGAGGAATTGGAATATCTGCAATATATGGGGGAGGACTGACAGGTGTGTTGTCAAAAATGGCGCCAGATAACGAAGAGTCATGTCCGGACTGAACTTCATAATGATTGGTCTGGTCGGTGGTACGGATAACGAAAAATGAAAGGAGGATTACTGTGAGGCCAATAACCGATGATTTGTTCATATTTGAATTGTAACAAATACTATTCTTTTTGATTGATTATGAGAAAGCGAGGAACATCAAAAAGGTCTCTTTCGATTGAAGCTTGTAGTTTTTGGGGGAATGAAAAACTATTAAGATCGTGAGTGTCATCTATTTCGATAATGACGATACCTCTATCGGATAAATATTGAGGAATCTGTGTTAGTAACCGATTGATTGTTTGGGTGCCACCAGGACCCCCATCCAATGCCGATACCGGCTCAAAATCTTTAACTGATTCTGGGAGTGTGGCAATATTATTGGAAGGTATATAGGGGAGATTCGCCAGAATGATATCAAACTTGATGTGTGGATAGTTTTCCAGAAGATTTGACTCCTGAAAAAAAAGATTCTCTGGTGATCTCAAAATCCGTCCGGCGTTTTCTTTAGCTAAGTTAAGTGCCGGAACCGAAGTATCCGATAAATAGATAGTGTAAGGAGTGTTTTGCTTGATAAGATAAGCGGCAACCGAAAGACCAAGGCAGCCGGAGCCGGTGCCAATATCAGCGACGGCTGGATGAGCTAAATTTTGCCTATTAATATAGTCGACGGCAAAATGAACAATCTTTTCGGATTCAAGTCGAGGAATTAAGACTGAGGGGTTTACCAAAAAATCCAGTCCGCAAAATTCCGCATGTCCGGTAACATATTCGACCGGTTGTTCACCAATAGAATCAAGAGGTTTGGAAAAGCCATGTTTTTGGAGGTGGTTTATTTCGTATGGGGTAAGAGTTCTTTGGTTCATTTAACGCTAAATAAGGAAGTCAATTGTTTATTGTGAGCTATGGTGTGGAGAAAGTGTACTCGGAAGTGCTGACTGGTTTCCCGTTAGTATCGATAACGATGACGTATTTGAATAAGGTGCCTGGAGGAAGATCTTCGACGCTGAGGAGATGGTTAGTTTGAGGTGTAGCCGAAACAATAAAGGTTTTGATGAAACCTTCCGTAAAACGAACGGAAGTTCTAGCTGGTTTCTGAGTAGAGAAAGAAATAAGAACCTGAGTAGAGGAGATGGGGGTAATAAGTGGAGGGGTAAGTATCTCAGATGCTTTGGTTCTAGTTTCTTGAGTAGTGGAGGCTTGTTCCAGTAGGGAGGGCAATAGTGTGGCAAGTGAAAAGATGACCAGTATGGGTATGAGAACAGCAAAAGCAGATTTTAAAGGTATTCCCCAAAGTTTATGAAAATATATCTTTGATTGCTGAGCTTGTTTGAAAAGATAGAGCTGATTCTTGGGAAAAAAATCCCCGTGATTATTGGGACAGGTATAAACGGTGACGGTTTGGGGAACAGAATCGTCTTTGATACCCGACATGGGTTGTCCACACTTTGGGCAAACGGGGTTTGTAGCCGGTATGGCACGGCTTTTGGGAATGATAGAGTCGACATTTCTGGCAGTTTCAAGGGTGAGGAAGTTGGCTAGGTATGGATCAATAAAATGTCCTCCACAATTTAAGCATTCTTCAACTGAGTGGCCGTGACCGTCAGAAGTTTCTATTTCGATAGCGGAAAGGGGGTGATGACAGTGCGGGCAGTCCATATACTCATTCTAGCAAATAAAGGTAGTTTATTTAAATTAAAGCTATCTGTTAAACTGGAAACATGAGGTTGAAATTTTTGGGTGCGGCAAAGACGGTAACAGGATCTAACTTTTTTTTGACCGGAGAGAATACCGGCTTGATGGTGGATTTTGGAATGTTTCAAGGTAAACCTGAAGAGGTGGGCTTAAACAACGTTAAGCCAGATATAGATTTTAGTAAATTGTCGGCTGTTTTACTGACCCACGCTCATTTGGATCATTGTGGCAGATTACCTCTGTTGGCTCATTATGGCTTTAAGGGTCCAATATTTATGACGGAGGCTACTAAGGCCTTGGCCGAACTAGTACTTCATGATGCGGCCAAAATTGCAAAAGAAGCCGAGGCAAGGTCAATTCTCTATACTGATAAGGATGTGGAGGTAATTTTGAAGCAAGTATTATTAATAGATTACGACAAACAATTTGATGTTGGTGATTTTAGAGTTACCTTTGTGGATGCTGGGCATATATTGGGATCGGCCAGTGTTATTGTGAAAGAACGGTCAACGGGAAAAAAAGTGGTTTTCAGTGGTGATCTGGGCAACACACCGGAACCATTGCTTTCACCTACTCATTTCGTTAATAAAGCAAATATCGCGGTAGTAGAATCGACTTACGGTGACGAAACTCACGGACCCAGGAAAGAAGAGGCAGATTTGGCCAAAATCATCAAGAAGGCAGAAACAACAAATGGGACTGTTTTGATACCCTCGTTTTCCATAGAGAGAACACAAGAACTCTTATATATATTTGATCAACTTAAGAAAGAAGGAAAGATGGATAACAAAACACCAGTTTTTTTGGATAGTCCGATGGCTATTAAAGCAACAATGATTTTCAAAGATTTTCCAGTTCTATTTAGTAATAGGCTCAAAGACCAAATAAAAACTGATGACCCATTTGATTTTCCCGGGTTGGTAGTATGCGATACGATTGAAAAAAGTAAGCAGGTGAAAAATTATAACGGGGTAAAGGTAATCATAGCCGGTAGTGGCATGATGAGCGGGGGGAGAGTTATTCATCATGCTATTAATTACTTGGGGGATCCTAATACTCAGCTGGTGATCGTTGGTTACCAGGCGGAGGGAACTTTAGGTAGAGAAATATTGGATGGAAAAAGCAGTATCAATATCTGGGGAAATTGGATAAATATTAAGGCTAAAATTTTGGAAATAAAGACGATGAGTGCCCACGCTGATCAAGGTCAGATAATTTCATGGCTGAAAAAAATTGATGGATTAGAAGAGATTGCATTGATTCACGGTGAAGAGCTTCCCCGATTGGTACTCAGTGAAAAAATTCATTTGGACCTACAAGGTGTTAAAATAGTATTACCTGTAGTAAATCAAGAAATAAATTTAGATATCCAATGAAACCCCCTCTTTATCTTTTTTGGGCAGGGGTATTATTTTTTTCGATCGGAATGGTATTTGCTCAAGAGTTAAGTTTGACAAGAGTAGGAGTTTTATCCACGGTGGGGGTTAATTATGACAATATTAGCTATTCAGGAGCAATTCCGGTGATGGAAGGAACAGCATCGCCTTCATCGATTGTTTATATCAAGATTAAAACTTCGACGGATGCCACAGAGGCCGCTAGTCCAAGTGGGGCTTGGAGTTTTACTCCCGGGGTATTAGATTTAGGGATTAGTGCTATTGTGATTTCTTCCGGACTTCAAGCAATTACTTTTAATTTGAATTTCAATGCCACTCCCGCGGCTACCCCGACAGCTACTCCAACAGCGTCTCCGGTACCGGCGGAGTTGCTGGCCACCGGGGTTTGGGAGTATTATCTGCCGATTGTCGGAATGGGGTTGATGATTTTGTTCTTCGGGAAGTTCTTGAAAAAGCAAATGCTGTTTTGGGAAGGCAGGAAAAGGAGTTAAGGGTTCTTGGATATTAGTTCTGTGATCTATGGCAAAATACTGAGAGAAATGGTTTAATTATGGTTTAAATGACACAAAATGGAAACAGGATTGAGGTAATTTATGATATAGAAACAAAAAACTTCTTTAATAATGCAGAATTGAGGAATCCAGAAGATTTAGGTATTTCAGTAGTGTCTGCTTATAGAAGGGAAGTGGATGATGATCTGAATGAAATTTCAGGCGAAATGAGAAGTTTTTGGACTCCCGATGCGGCTCTGAAAATAGATGGATCTAAAATGTTCTTTGATGACATGTGGAGTTGGTTTGAAGAAGCCGATCGAATCATCGGATATAACTCATTCGGTTTTGATAATCCGGCCATGAATGGTATTTATGAAAAAGGAGATTTTACCAAACTGAAACACTTTGACATCCTAGATATGATCAGACTTGCGTTTGGACATAGAGTGAAACTGGACAGTGTGGCGAAAGAAACCTTGGGACAAGGGAAAATTGCCGGAGGGTCGGATGCGGTAATGTGGTGGGAGAAAGGTGATCCGGAGAGTCTGGCCAATCTGAAAAAATATTGTGAAATGGATGTAGAAGTGACTATGGGGGTGTACGACTATGGTGTGAAGAACAAGAAACTTAAATTTAAAGATCGATGGAATGAGCTACGGGAAATTGAGGTGGACTTCTCATATCCAATTGAGGTTGTGGCAAAGGAAAAAACCCCGACAGAAGTGCAGATGGGGTTATTTTAAACCAAAAATTTGGATTGACGCAAAGAGATACTTGGAGTATAATGGTCCAAGTATATGTTTACACTGACCAAGAAGGCTGATTATGGGATGGCTTTGCTCTCTGTTTTGGCTCAAAGAGGGCGGGGTGGACGTGTTTCGCTCAAAGAGCTTGCTGAGCTTGGCATGCCGAGAGCCTTTATGGCCAAAATCGCTAATTCTCTGGTTGAAGCTGGAATCCTGAATTCGAAGGAGGGTAAGGGAGGTGGTTTTAGTCTTAATTACGAACCCAAAGAAGTGCAGGTAAAAGAGGCTCTGGAGGCCATTGAGGGTGAAGTGGAACCTGTGAGCTGTGCGGCTTGCCCCATGATTGGGGGGTGCGGTCAGCAGGGATTTATGGGGAGATTGACAGGAGAAATTGTGGGACTACTGGAAAAGTATACTTTGGAGGATTTAATAAAGTAATAATTTATATATGTTAAAAATACAGAAACTAAGGGTAAAAATAGAAGGTAAAGAAATTTTGAAGGGAATTGATCTGGAAATTGATGAGGGAGAAGTGTTGGCTCTGATGGGTTCCAATGGGTCCGGCAAATCATCTCTGGCCAACACCTTAATCGGAAACTCTAAGTTTGAGGTGGAGTCCGGAGAAATAATGTTTGTTGGGAAAAAGATAAATGGTCTAAAGCCAGACGAAAGAGCAAAGCTGGGAATTTTGATGTCGTTCCAGTATCCGGTAGCGATTTCCGGTGTGACTGTAAGAGAAATGCTTTTGGCCTCACTACGCGGTAGAGGTCTGACCGTGAGCGCGCTCGAACTTAAAAAACAAATTGCAGAAGAAGGGGAGAGACTACATATAGAAGGGCACTTGCTGACAAGAAGTATTAATGAAGGATTTAGCGGGGGAGAAAAAAAGAAATTAGAAATACTTCAAATGAGAATATTGAAACCAAAACTCTTGATCTTGGACGAGGTGGATTCAGGTCTGGATATCGACGCACTGGCTCTGATCGCTAAAAACGTTGATGAAATGGCGAAAACAGGAATGAGTGTACTGGTAATTACACATTATCAGAGACTGCTTAGATATTTGGTACCAGATAGAGTGGTGGTAATGAAAAACGGAGTGGTGGTTGATAGGGGAGGAAAGGAAATCGTGGATAAGTTAGAAAAACAAGGCTATAAGTCATATGAGTAAACAGACCGATAATTCAAAGCTGTTAGAGGACAAACTTTATCCATTAGGCCATACTGATGACGTAGAGTATTCATTTACGGCGGAAAAAGGGCTGACGGAAGGCTTGGTGAGGAAAATCTCCTCTTTGAAAGAAGAACCTAAATGGATGCTGGAAATTCGGTTGAAAGCCTATAAAAAATATTTGGAAATGAAAATGCCGACCTGGGGTGGTGATCTATCCTCTATTGATTTTGACGATATCCGCTACTATATAAAACCAAAAAATCAGGAGGCGAAGACTTGGGCGGACGTACCGGAGGCGATCAAGAATACATTTGAGAAAATTGGCGTACCGGAGGCTGAACGAGAAACACTAGCTGGTGTGAAAAGCCAGTATGATTCCGAAGTCGTTTATGGATCTCTCAAGAAATCGTTGTCGGAAAAAGGAGTGATATTCCTCTCAATGGATGAAGGACTCAGAGAATACCCAGAGATTGTGAAAGAACATTTTGGAAAAGTAATTCCCATGGGAGACAATAAAATGGCGGCGTTAAACACCGCAGTTTGGAGTGGAGGATCCTTCGTATACGTCCCCAAAAATGTGGATGTGGGGCTTCCCTTGCAGGCTTATTTTAGAATCAATACCGAAAGAGCCGGACAGTTTGAGAGAACTTTAATTATTGCCGAGGAAGACAGTAAGATGCACTATATTGAAGGTTGTTCTGCTCCATCATTTTCGTCTGCTTCGCTTCACGCAGCGGTGGTCGAAATCTATGTGAAGAAAAATGCCAAAGTACAATACTCAACGGTCCAAAATTGGTTCAAAAATGTGTATAACCTGGTGACCAAAAGAGCCAAAGTGATGGAGAATGCTGAGATGCGCTGGGTGGATGGGAACCTTGGTTCACACCTGACCATGAAGTATCCTTCTTGTATCTTGGCTGGAAGAAAAGCTCACGGAGAAGTTTTGTCGATTGCCTGGGCAGGTGAAGGGCAGCATCAGGATACAGGAGCGAAGATGATTCATCTTGCCCCTGAGACGACGTCTCAAATTATAAGTAAATCTATCAGTAAAAATGGCGGACGAGCTACGTATAGAGGGATGGTACATATGGTGCCGGGCACTTGGGGATCCAGATCTAAAGTAGTTTGCGATGCATTAATACTTGACGAGAAAAGTCGGTCCGACACTTACCCGGTGAATAAAATTCAGGAAAATGAGGTGGTGTTAGAGCACGAGGCAACGGTCAGTCGGATTGGAGAAGAGCAGTTACTATATCTTATGAGTAGGGGAATTAAGGCAGAAGAAGCAAGTACGATGATAGTTAACGGATTTATGGAGCCGGTGGTAAAGGAAATTCCTCTGGAGTATGCGGTGGAGATGAATAGGCTGGTTGGGCTTGAGATGGAGGGAAGTGTGGGCTGAGGAAAGTGACACAGTGTCACAGTGACACAAGAAAAAAATAAAATGAATATTAAACGATTTAAATTAGACAAACCCGGAGAAATTGACCTGGTTATCCCCTTCTTGGCTTCGTTAGAAGAGAAAGAAGTTTTTGGGGTAATTTCGGCAGTGGAGCCGGGAGACTATAAAGTTAGGGTGGTGGCGGATCATAAAGTGCCCAATACTTTTGGCAGAATAGTAATTAAAGGGGTGGTGGCAAATGGTGCGCGAGTAACGGTGGATGGGATGGTGAAAATAGCGAAAGGTGCCAGAAAGACAGACAGTTTTCTGGAGATGAGGATTTTGCTTTTGGACAAGCAAAGCAGTGCGGTGGCGGAACCAAAACTGGAAATTGAGAACAATGAGGTTAAAGCGTCTCACGCCGCGACGGTCGGTAAAATAGATGAAGATCAGCTTTTTTATCTGACAAGCCGAGGTATAGACGAACCGGGCGCCAAGAAATTAATAGTTGCGGGGTTCTTAAAGGAAGCCGTTGGGGAAGGTGACACAGTGACACGGGGGAGATAGAGTGGAAATGGAAGATAAAAACATTATTAACAAAAACGCCACAGTGACACTGTGACACAAGAAACAATATGGATAGGAATAGTCAACAAAATACAGTTAATAAATTCGAGGATTTGTTTATTTGGCAAAAAGCCAGAGAATTAACCAGAGAAGTTTACAAGATTTCAAATAATTGGAACGATAGGAGTTTACAGGATCAAATTAGGAGAGCGGCGGTTTCTGTATTAAGCAATATTGCTGAGGGTTTTGAGAGGGGAACAAAAGATGAATTTCTGTACTTTCTCTATATTGCCAGAGGATCTGCGGGAGAGGTAAGAGCACAGCTTTATGTAGCAATTGACCAAAAATTTATACCTGAAGGAGAATTTAAAAGAGTTCAGGATTTGGCAGATTATGAATCCAGGTTGATTGCAAAATTTATTGCAGGATATAAAACAAAAAGTTATGGTGGACAGAGGGTGGCCGATCCAAAATTCCAAGAAAAACAAGATTTTGAGAATTATCTGAAAGGTATCGTTAGTAGAAGTGCCACAGTGCCACAGTGACACAGTGACACAGTGACACGATAGAGATGAAGAAGAACTATGCTATTAGTAGAAGTGACACGATAGAATATATATATGTTTGATGTAAATAAAATAAGAGCAGATTTTCCGATTTTAAAAAGAAAGGTTCATGGACATAACTTGGTGTATCTGGACAGTGGGGCGACCAGCCAGAAGCCGGAGAGTGTGATCAAGGCGATGGATGACTATTACAGGAATACAAATGCAAATATTCACAGAGGAGTATACGAAATGTCGGTAGAGTCGACCCGCCTAGTGGATGAGGCACGAAAGAAAGTAGCTGATTTTATTGGTGGGAGACCGGAAGAAATTATCTTCACCAGAAATGCCAGTGAGAGCTTGAACTTAATAATGTATTCATGGGGAAAAGATCATATAAACGAAGGAGATGCTGTGCTGGTGAGCCGACTAGAACACCACTCGAATTTGGTTCCTTGGCAGGTGCTTTGTAGAGAAAAGAATGCCGAACTGAGGATTATTGACGTGGATGGTGAAGGAAGATTGAAATTAAGAACTCAAGAACTCAAGGAATCAAGAACTCAAGATAAGGTATTTTCCGAGAATGGATTGATGGTAAGGATGGGAAGTTTTGAAGAATTGATTACTGATGGAAAGGTAAAGTTGTTTGCGGTAACCGGTGCATCTAACGTTCTCGGAACTTTACCGAATACGAAAGCAATGATCAAAATGATCAAAGAGAGGTCACCTGAGGTTAAAGTACTGATAGATGCTTCGCAAATGGTGCCTCATATGAAAGTGGACGTAAGAACTTTGGGTGCAGATTTTGTGGCTTTTTCAGGACACAAAATGCTGGGGCCAACAGGGACGGGAGTATTGTGGGGTAAGAAAGAAATTCTTTCCAAAATGAGACCATTTTTGTACGGAGGAGACATGATTGGAGAAGTAAAAATCACGGGGTCAACTTGGGCAGAGATTCCGAGTAGATTTGAAGCTGGGACGCCAGATATTGCCGGCATAATTGGGTTGGGGGCGGCGGTGGATTATTTGGAAAAAATTGGAATGGATAACGTCCGCGAACACGAAAAAGAACTAACAAATTATGCTTTGAATAAAATGTCTATATTGGAAAATGCGGGTTTGATAACACTTTATGGTCCGAGAGACATTGAGGATAGGGGGGGTGCTTTAGCCTTTAATGTGGTTGGTGTCCACCCTCATGATGTGGCCCAGATCTTGGATGGTTTTGGCATTGCTGTGCGGTCCGGTCAGCACTGTGCGGCGCCACTTGTCACCGGATTTGGAGTAACTGCCATGGTGAGGGCAACTTTTTATTTTTACAATACTAAAGAAGAAGTTGATTATCTGGTGGAAAAATTAAAAGAGGTACCAAAAGTATTTGCTTAACTTATGAGAGAAATAACTGATGAAGTCGGTTTTTCGTTTAGAAATCAGGAGAGAGCAAGAAAGGTAGAATCGAGAGAAAAGCCTACGAAGCTGTATCATGTTTCGCCAAATAGAATAAAGGTTGGTGAGGAGATCTGCCCATCTGATGGCGATAGAAAGGTCGTTTTCTTATCTGACAACCCATTACCACATTACACAATTGCGGGGACCAAAGTGTTGCCACCAGACTGGTTAATAGAGGTTCATAAAGATGAAGGTGAATGGAAAAAGCTTAAAGGAGATTGGTTTGTTTATGAGGTTGAGCCAATAGGCGCTGTTTGGTATGGAATTGAAGAGAGTGAGGTAATCGCAAAAGGAGCAAGAGTGATTAGGTTCGTAGGTAACGCGAGGTCCATACTTCAAAGACAGGTAGATCGATTAACAAAGAGACGAAAAAACAAGAAAGGTGAGGAAAGAATGTTAGGTTCTGAGGTTCACAGACTGGGAAGACTAAAACTTATAAAATCGAGAACGACTCTTGAGTCTGGAAAGGTTAAAGAAAGAAAAACTTCTTGGGTTGAAGGTCGAAGCGACTCAGATAGATACTGGAATCAAAACAGAATGAATTATGAGAGGTCGGAAAAGAGAAAAAATGAGTGACTACAAAGATGTAATCATAGATCACTACAAGAATCCAAGAAATTTTGGGGAGATGGATCATGCAGACATCAGTATGGACGAATCGAACGCCTCATGCGG
>Ga0210058_1001535_pt1 | contig 20230 bp, 20 predicted proteins | sample CryGeymeta201511_FD_183979 | JGI IMG/M metagenome (GOLD analysis project Ga0210058, IMG submission 183979) | Groundwater microbial communities from Crystal Geyser aquifers in Utah, USA - Crystal Geyser metaG 2015-11 (SPAdes) (version 2) | ecosystem: Environmental > Aquatic > Deep subsurface >...
CTGCCGAGATGGTCGCGCCTGCCGAGCCAAAAGCAAAGAAGAAACGCCCGCGCTGGATGGTTATTGCCGGCGCCATTCTTCTTTTCCTCTGTTGCCTGTTCGCCTTCTTTGCCGTGCGCCGCGGTGGACTGTTTCCCAGCCCTAACCAGGCGGCCGCCACACAAACGGCCAGACAGTCTGCCATAGCCACCATCGTGGCGTCCTCCGCGACCGCGTCAACGAATACGCCCCCGTTCGATTCGCCTCCTCTCCTTCCGCCTCTTCCTGGAACCCGCAGCCTGATTGACGATTTCGAGGGCGCATCCCCTGCCGGGACGGCTGGCTGGGAAGCGTTTTTTGACGAAACCACCGACACGAAAATCACCTGTGCCGCGAATTCCGACTCCCCTCATGCCGGCGCAAAGTCGCTCCTGTTTCAGTTCGACGTTGTTGCGAACAGCTGGGCCACGTGCGGATTTTATTTCGACAGCGTCCAAGATTGGAGCGCGGGACAAGGCCTCTCGTTCTACCTGCGCGCTGATCGCGCTGGACTGCCCTTCCACGTGGACCTGTACGGAGGCTCCCCTGGCGCTACAATAACCTATTACCACGAAGCCGAGACATCGCAGGGAAGCGTTGAAGGTTGGACGCTGATGGAAATTCGCTGGGCCGACATCCTGCGCGCCGAATGGGAGGAGAATCCAGGTACACCGTTTCCGCCCAAAGAGGTGACAGGTTTTTCGATCGGCCTTTCCACCGAGGGGACGGAACGGACCAGCGGCATGATCCGGCTGGACGACCTGGCCCTGTTGGATTCGCCCGCCTCCGCCCCTGGCGACAACTTGACCGCCGAGATACAGGATGCCTTGAAGGGCGTGGACCAGAAACCCGACGATCCGTTTGCCCATCTGCGGCTCGCGCTGGCTTATTGGGACGCGGGTCAATCGCGCCTGGCCTACGTGTCCCTCGCTAAAGCTGCCGACCTGGCAGGCGGTGATGCGGGTTTCTTTATGCGGGCCGGGAACCGGTTTGTTGAACGCGAAGCCTGGGTCGCCGCGGCAATCATGTACCAGCGCGCCGTCCTCGCCCAGGCGGGCGGCGAAATTCCCGCCAACCTGCTCGACGCCTACCACGAGGCGGTCTACAAGGCAGTGGACAGACGGGACGTGTTGCTTTACCTGCCCTTTGCCGGAATTGCCAACGTAGACCAGCCCATGGCCTACATTGCCGAGGGACGATTCCATTTATTGCGCGGCAACAATGTCAAAGCGCGCGAGTTTTTGGAACGCGCCCGTCAAATAAAACCCACCCTGCCCGAAGTCACCCTGCTCGACGCCGAGATTTCCTTCAAAGAGGGCAACCAGGAACAGGCACGCGGCTTGCTCGACGAACTAATGTCCAACCCCGATACGCCGGAATGGATCCGCGCCCTGGCGGATACCTATCTCATCCAAAACCCCTGAAAGAAAACCGAAAAATATGCGTACTCCACTTGTCGCTGGAAACTGGAAAATGAACAAGACCGTCGCCGAAGCCCGCGACCTGGTCTTCAAGATGTCCCTCAAACTGCGCGAGATCAACGGCGTGGAAAAAGTCCTCTGCCCGCCGTTCCCCTCGCTCGTGGCCGTCTCCGCCTTGCTGGCCGGCGCCGACATCGGCCTCGGCGCGCAGAACATGCACTGGGAGGCCAAAGGCGCGTTCACAGGCGAGGTCTCGCCCGCCATGGTCGCCGAGTTTTGCGGATACGTCATCCTCGGACACTCCGAGCGGCGGACGTATTTCGGCGAGACCGACGAGAGCGTGAACAAAAAAGTCCGCGCCGCGCAGGCTGTGGATTTGACTCCCATCGTCTGCGTCGGCGAGACGTTGGAACAGTACGAGTCAAACCGGACAGGCGAGGTGGTCGCGCGGCAACTACGCGACAGCCTCGCCGGGACGGATCCCGCCCTCGCCTCCCGGCTGGTGGTTGCCTACGAACCCACCTGGGCCATCGGCACCGGACGCGCCTCCACCGCTGATAACGCCGAGGGCGTCGTGCGCGGCCTCATCCGTCCCGCGCTGGCCGAACTCTTCGGCGCGGACGCGGCCCAGTCCATCCGCGTGCTCTACGGCGGGTCGGTCACCGCCCTGAACGCGTCCGAATACTTTGCCCGCCCCGAAATAGACGGCGCCCTCGTCGGCGGCGCGAGTCTCAAAGTGGATGAGTTCCTCGCCATCACGCAGGCGGCCAAACGCTGATCGCGGACTCCAAAGTCTCCAGACTTTGGAACCAATGACTGGCCCTTACAGGGTGCTCCGCGAAGTCGTTGGACTCCGACTGATTACTGATGACTGATCACTGATCACTGATAACCAATTACCAATCACCAATCACCAATCACCAATTACCAATTACCAATCACCCAATGCTCCCTGGCCTCCTCTTATTCCTCCTCGCCCTCGCGCCGCTGGTATTTCTCCAGCGGCTTTTGCACCGCGAAGTCCAGGCTGTCTTTCTCATCACCACCCGCCACCCCGGGTTGACGGTTGGCCTGTTCTCCATGCTCTTTTTCCCCGGCGTGCTTTTGCACGAACTCAGCCATTTTCTCGTGGCGCGCTTGCTGGGTGTGCGGACGGGCGGATTCTCGCTCCTGCCGCAGGTTTTGCCCGACGGGCGGCTCATCCTCGGCTACGTGGAGACCGCCCGCACGGACGTGGTGCGCGACTCGCTCATCGGCGCCGCGCCGCTCGTGGCGGGTGGACTGTTCGTGGCCTACGCGTCCATCTACCAACTGCATCTGCTTCCGCTCTGGCAGTTCATCCAAAATGGGCAGACCGAATTATTTTTCATGGGACTGAATGCCCTGCCGACCGTGAACGATTTCCCGCTCTGGTTCTATCTCACCTTCGCGGTCAGTAGTACCATGCTCCCTTCCGCCTCCGACCGCCACGCGTGGATGCCCCTCTTCGTCTGGGTCATCGCCATCCTCGCCCTGGCGCTGTTCGCGGGCGCAGGTCCGTGGATGCTCGCCTACGTCACCCCGCCGCTGAACAACTTTTTACAATCGGTGGCTTTGCTCTTTGGATTGAGCGCGGGCGTGCACGCCCTGCTCATTTTGCCGACATTTCTCGTTCACAAATTCCTTGCCCGATTATTGAAGGTGGATATTGCTTGATAAATTTCACCCAAAGAATTTCCGATACTCGTCGTGATCCCCGATCCAATACCAGGTGACTGTATCATTATCCATGGTTCCCACTGCGCGAATGGCAAGGGTAATCCGTATTGACCAGATTTTTTCTTTCGCGTTCACGCACTTGAAATGTAATGAGGGATGAAATGGATTTTCCGCCCATAGCCTGAAAATCTTCCTGGCCCGCTCGCGAGCGGATTTATCCAGCCGTTTGTATTTTTCCCAGAATGACGGCAATGTGTGAGATTTCATAGCCGATCAAAATCCATGGGTTCGGCTTTGCCTTCCGCGATTTGTCTGCGGGCTTCCCGCGCGGTCTTGTAAAGTCCCTCTTGTGAACGGGCAAAATCCTCGTCCCAGCGGTCTTCATCTTCCAGTTCGGCCAGCCACATCTGCAAATGTTCCACCGCCTGCGATTGAATTTCCTCAGGCTGATATTCCAACATTTTGACAATGGTTTCGATTGCGGGAGTCACCATATCATTCTCCTTACTGTCATCACCGTTTCAAGTATAGCATGAAAGGGTTCTTGCCTTATAATCTGGAAACTACGCCATGAAAAAATTCTTTCTCCCTCTCGCTCTCATCCTCCTCTCCACCCTCCTCGCCTTCTTCCTCCTCACCAAAGACCACGACTGGGGCGACGACTGGGCCTCCTATCTCATGCAGTCAATCGCTATCACAAAGGGTGAAACGCAGGAGTTCATCCAGCGCAACACGTTCACGATGCGCGCGTCCACGCACTTCATCGGCCCGGATGCCTACCCGTGGGGCTTTCCCACTTTGCTCGCGCCGCTCACCCTCGCCTGCGGTCCGCTCAACATCTTTTGCCTCAAATTCATCAACCTGATTTTCTTCGCGCTCTTCCTGTGGGTCTTTTACGCCCTGCTCGCCCGCCGCCTGCCGCCGCTCGAATCCGCCCTGCTCCTGGCGGTCTTTGCCTTCAGCCCGCTCCTGCTCAAATTTGAAGACATCCTGCTTTCCGATATCGCCTTCCTCTTCTTCTCCACCCTCGGCCTCTTGTTGATCGTAGAGCGAAATACTATTTCGCCCTACCTCCTTGGCATCGTGTTTTTCTTTGCTTTCTTTGTGCGGACGAATGGGATTCTCCTCGTTCCGACCTTGTTCCTCGCTCAGGCTTTTACCTACCTCCAAATGCATCCCCGCCCCGTTCTGGACTGGAAGCGGGTTCTGACCGTCGGGCTGATTCCCTACTTTGTGTTTGGTCTCCTCACCCTCGCCAACCTGATCCTTTTCCCCGCGGGGGAGGCATCGCACCTTGAGCACCTCTCGGTTCTCTCCCTCGCCAGCCTGGCGGACAACCTGTCCGCTTACTTTGCCATGCCCGCCTACTTTTTCAGCGACCTGCCGCACGCCGACATTATTTACGGCCTCCTGCTTCCATTTATCCTCGGCGGCCTGGTCCTGAACTACAAACGCGACATTCACCTTGTTGTCTACCTGTTCCTCAGTTACGCGCTCTTCATCGTCTGGCCTGACCAGCAGGGGATTCGCTTCCTCTTTCCGCTTTTGCCGCTCCTGGTCTACTTCGCCTACCGCGGCATGGAGGCCGCCTCCTTCGCGCTGACCGAGCGTCACCCGCGCCTCGGCCTGTGGTTCACGCGCGTCTTCTGGTTGGTCATCGCCGCCGCCTTCGCGTGGACCTCCTTCGGCCTGGCGCGCGACAACCTGGCGGGGGGGCGCGGTCCCTACGGCAACGTCTTCGACCCGATCTCGCTGGAAATGTTCGAGTTCATCGAATCCGATACCCCCGCCGAAAGCGTCATCGCCTTCTACAAACCGCGTGCCCTGCGCCTGTTCACCGGCCGCGACTCCCTGCTCGTGGACGCCTGCGACGCGCTTCCCATGGCCGATTACATTGTCCTCCGCAAATCGCGCGGCGCGGTAGACCAGGTCTCGCCTGCGGATGTGACAACGTGTAATCCCTCCGTTCAGGTGACGGAATTATTTGATAACGAAAAGTTCGTGGTTTATCAAGTTATCCCGAAATAAGTCACCTCCTTTGCATCCCTCCTTGCGATTTCCAATCGCGCTCAACCACGGCCAGCACAGGCCGACCTCATATCCAGCGCGCATCCCGGAATAATTATGGAGCGGAATCCCGCCTTTGGTATAATCCCGCCATTCTGCCAGCCAGAAGCCCAACAAAAAGGGATAAAGGATACTACATGAAACGCTTGCCGGCGCTGGATGTCTTGCGGGGAATTGCCATTCTAATCGTAGTGGTTCACCATTATGTTCCCGAGCAATTTAAACCCCCGCTCTTTTGGAGTGGGGTGGACCTGTTTTTTGTCCTGTCGGGGTTTCTGATCACCGATATTCTCTTGAAAAATGTCGAAGCCAGGAATTATTATCGAACATTTTATCTTCGACGCGCGGCAAGGATCCTGCCGTTATACTGGCTTCTTCTTTTGGCTTTTGGGCTTGTTATGAATATTGAACCGGAAATGTTGGGTTCTTCCTTTGCCAGGCATTTGCCGTTATGGTCTTATTTAACCTTTACGCAAAACTTCATATATGCCGCCAGAAATTTCTGGCGTGATCCCTGGCTGGATGTAACCTGGTCCCTGGCGCTGGAAGAACAGTTTTACATCTTCCTGTCCATCTCTGTGCGAAATTTAAATAAAAAGCTGCTGATCGGCCTGTCAATTTTTCTTATCCTGCTTGCCCCTGTTTTAAGATTATATGCGCAGAATTCCATGTCTGGTTACATACTCCCTTTTCACAGGGCAGACTCGCTCATGCTGGGAGTCTTGATCGCCATTGCCTGGCAATCAAAAAGCGGACAGGCGTTTATTTATTCCCATAAAAAATACTTTTTATTTGCCTTACCCTTGTTCTTTTTAGGGATAGCCTATTTGGTTGCAGTGAAGGCGGGACTTGGCAAGCCGTTGCCGCATTTTATTCTCGCTTTTTTTTACACAGACCTGCTGATCCTGGCGCTGATCAATCCATTGGACAAACCCGGCCTCCTTTTTGGCAACAAATTTCTGGGCTGGCTTGGCTTGCGTTCGTATGGCATCTACCTGCTCCACAAACCTTTTCGCCTGGTTGTGATCATGTTTCTCGAAAAACAATCCATGGTTTTTGAGTCGTGGGTGAACCTGCTGCTGGTTACGATCCTTCTATTTGGTTTCGCGGAGATTTCCTACCGCGTCATTGAAAAACCGATGATGAACCTGGGGCATAGATTTAAATATGATGTCCCCCGGGCGCTTGGTCCCGCCTAATTTTCGGGCGCGTGACTGGCCTTTGCCAGCACGTCCAGCAGGGCTTCGTACTCGTCGCAGCATTCCGGGCAAAGTTCAAGGTGGCTGTGGACGAGGGGCATCAGCCGCGCCGCGTCCTCCTTGCGGACATCCATCTCGGCGTACCGGTCGAGCATGTTGAAAACCCCCTCACAGTCCAGTTCGCTGTTCTCGAGGTAGCGGATTAAATCCAGCACGGAAGCATCCGACAATTCGTGCTCGGCGCTTTTGCCTCTTCCAAGTTGCTTGAGCCAATCTTTTAATTTCATGCTTATCTAATCCGTTGACGGCGGGCGTGGAAATTTTCTTACCCTTGTTCAAAGGCGGTCAATACTTCCTGCGCGGACAATCCTTCCAGGAACAGGCGTCGTTTCAATCGCAGGCGCGCGTCGTGTAAAAGTTTGTACAGGGCGTTGCGGTTGGTCTTCAGTTTGCGGGCGGCCTCGTCCATGGGTAGTTCCTGCACGGAGAGCAGGAGCAGCGCCTCGCGTTGGCGGTCGGTCAACTCCTCCGCGATGACGCGTCGGACGCGCGCCAGCATGTCCGCGCGCTCGACGGAGGTCTCGGGTCCCGCGCTGAAATCCTCCATCAGGGATTCGGGCGCGGGCGCTTCCTCGTTGTCCGCCAATTCATCCAGGGACGAGTCCCGCCAGCGTTTGCGGCGCAGTTCCGAGAGCGCGATGCGGATGGCGATCTTGTGCGCCCAGGTGGTGAACTGACTGCGCCCCTCGAAGGTATGCAGGCGGTCAAGAATCCGCAGGAGCGTTTCCTGCGCCACTTCCTCCACGAGGAACTCGAATCGCGGCTCGCTGGGCGAGACCCAGCGCGAGAGCGCGTAGGGCAGGCCGTTCATAATGACGGCGCGCAAATCCCCCAGCGCGGCCTCGCGCGAGTCGCCGTCCTGTTGCAGATCAGAGAGCCATTGCTCGTTGGTGCGGGTTGGCATTGACGAGGATTATACCTGATAGAAGAATCGACTTTTCCTCTTAGGCTAGTTTCTGGTGCAAAAGAAACTAGTTTATTCGCGTCATTCGCAAATTTGCGGCATTTGCGTTGAGAAATTTCCGACTTTGAGAAAGCCATGTCCCTGATGGTTATTTGCATCGTCGAGTGGATGCAAATCGTGTACAATTCGCCCGTCCCCAATCCAATTTAAAAGGTGTGAATGAACGCAATCGTAATCTCGCATCTGCGCCGCGTATTTAAATCCCACATCGGCGTCATCAAGCGCACCACCAAAGAGATCGTCGCAGTGGACGATGTCTCTTTTGACATTCAGGAAGGCGAGTTGTTCGGACTGCTCGGCCCCAACGGAGCGGGCAAGACGACCGCCACCAAGATGCTCACCACGCTTCTCATCCCGACGGGTGGGTTTGCCACCGTTAAAGGATTCGACGTGGTCAAACGGGCGGACGAAGTCCGCAAGCGCATCGGGTTCATCTTCGGCGGCGAGCGCGGGCTGTACTGGCGGCTTTCGGGCATTGACAACCTGCGTTATTTTGCAAGCCTGTACGGCATTGACCCGGATGTCTCGAAGAAACGCATTGCCTACTTGCTGGAACTGGTCGGGCTGAACGGGCGCGGGGAGGAAAATGTGAGCGGCTACTCGCGCGGGATGAAGCAACGCCTGCACGTGGCGCGCACGCTCCTGCACAATCCCGATATCCTTTTCCTCGACGAACCCACGCTTGGGCTGGACCCCGTCGGCGCGCGCGAGTTCCGCCAGGTGATCCTCGATTTGCAGTCCGAGAAAAAGACCATCCTGCTCACCACCCATTACATGTTCGAAGCCGACGCGCTGTGCGACCGCATCGCGGTCATCAACCGCGGACGCATCATCGCCCTGGATACGCCGGGCGGACTCAAGACCCATGTCAAAGATCTGAACGTGGTGGAGTTGGAGACCTTTGGCCTGCCCAATGAGATGCTGGAAAAATTGCGCGCCCTGTCGTTCGTGGATGCGCTGTCTGTGGAGGAGCAGGGACAAAAGCAGATCCTCCTGCTTCAGACGGCGCGCGGGGCCGAGGCCGTGCCCGATATCATGGGAGCCATCGAAGGTCAGCGCGTGGGGCGGGTGGTCGTCCGCGAGCCAACGCTCGAAGACGCCTACGTCCGCCTGGTGGTCGGCGGGGCGGGGCTGGGCGAGGTTTCGTCCCTGCTTTGGGGGGAACTGGGAATTGGCCTGCTCTACGGCCTCTTGGGATATTTCCTGTTCGCGTGGTTCGAAGTGCAGGCCAAACGGAGAGGAACGCTGGAAGTGTTTTAAATCGCGGCTATAATCCGCCGCATGGATTCGACCAAACTTCCCCGCCCGCGCTTCTGGACACGCGACTCGTCCATTTTGCTGGGCGGGTTTTTCCTTGTCATTTTCCTGATCGTTTATATCTGGTGGCCGCTGGCGGAAGAGGTTCTTTCATATATTGACTGGAACGGTCCGTGGTGGCGCACCATGGATTGGCTGTTACTCGGCGTCTTCGCCTTTATGTCGCTGACCATCGTCTCCCGCGCAGACTTGAAGACCGACGCGCTGATCGTCTTCGTGGGCATGTTCGGCGGCCTGGCCATCGAGAGTTGGGGCACGCAAACCAACCTATGGTTTTATTACACCGCCGAGCGCCCGCCGCTGTGGATCATCCCTGCCTGGCCGATCGCGAGTCTGTCCATTGACCGGATTACCAGATTACTTTCTTTTTTAAACACGAAGGCCACGAAGAAACTCAAAGGAAATTCCTTTGTCGACTTTGTGTCCTTTGTGTTTAATTTCCGGGTTTTGTATTGGATTACTTTCGCCTCCTTCCTGACCTTGATGCTGGTCTTCGTTTCCCCGACATTTGACAAGTCCTATACCTGGCTCTCCCTCGCCTTGTGCATTTTCCTGATCCTCACGCCGACGGATCATCGCTACGCCTTCCTGACCTTCGCGGCGGGCGCGGGACTTGGCTACTACCTCGAACTGTGGGGCACAACGCGCGAATGCTGGACGTATTACACCTACCAGACTCCGCCGCTGTTCGCGGTGCTGGCGCACGGCATGGCCGCGGTCGCGTTTTGGCGCGCGGGGCTGGTGGCGAAGATGATCGGGGGAAGGATTCGCTGGAGATGGCCTCAGCAGGCAGAAGTCAAGGAAGAAGCGTAGATTCGTGGAGCGGAGTGGTACTCCGCTTTGGCGGAATGCCATTCCGCCCCACATTCAGAATCGGTTACAAACATCACCATTGACAGGCGGGGGAATTTGCCTATAATGTGACCTGCTGGTCATATGACTTGGAAGTCACGTGACCAGCAGGTCATAAAATATGCCCAAACAAACCTTTTTCAACCTCCCCGAAGAGAAACGCGAAAAAATTGTCAGCGCCGCCGTGGATGAGTTCGCCGAGTACGGTTTGGAGAATGCTTCCACGAATCGGATCGTCGAGAACAGCGGGATTTCGAAAGGCAGTTTCTACCAGTATTTCGAAGATAAACAGGATGTGTTCATGCACCTGCTCTCTGTGATCGAGCAGGAGAAGTTGGCTTACTTCAAGGACAAACACCCGCCGAGTAACAACCTGGACACCTTCGAGTATTTCCGCTGGATGATGAAAGCCGGTATGGAGTTCAACTCCGCCTACCCGCGCATGACCCAGGCGATGACCCGCGTGTTGCTTGGCGAGGGACTGTATTACGGAGAAAACTTCGCCATCTATCGCGAGAAAACCACGAAGGCGTTGGAGATGATGATCAAACAAGCCATCGAGCGCGGCGAAGTTGACCCCAGCGTGGATGTGGAACTGGCCGTCATGGTCATGGACACGTGGAGCAATTCGATCAGTACCTACATTTTGAACGAAGGTAAAAAACACAAAGACATGATGAAGTGGGTGCGCTCCGCGAAGACGCAAGAGAAGATCGAAAAATTGTTGTACGTGATGGAGTACGGTTTGCGTAAGACAGAGTCACAATTTGTAAGCAGTGTTGGTAAATCCTCGTAACAACATCGAAACGCCGTCATTGCGAGCGGAGCGAAGCAATCTCCTCCATTGCGCGGGGATTGCTTCGTCGGGAAGTGCGCCCTCCTCGCAATGACGACAACGAAAGGACAACGAAATGACTTTATACCTGCGCCTCGCATGGCGCAACATCTGGCGGCACCGTCGCCGCACCATCAACATTCTGCTGGCGATGAGTTTGAGCCTCGGGATGATGATGTGGTACGACGGGCTCATTGATGGTTTCAACAACGCCATCTACGGGAACGCCATCCGCGTGTTGGGCGGCAACATCCAGATCCACGCGGCGGGTTACCGCGCAAAAGTGGACAGCAACCCGCTCCTCCCGTTGACGAACGACGCGGCCGTCGTGGAGGCCGCGCTCGCGCATCCCGATGTCATCTCGGCCACGCGTCGCATCCAGACGGGCGGCCTGCTCTCCAATCGCGAGGGCGCCTTCGGCGTCAGCCTCATCGGCATTGACCCCGAAGCGGAGGCCGCGCCCATCAAAGAGGGAAATGACGCGGGCAAGCCCCTCAGCCTGATCGCGCAGAACATCAAAGAGGGCGAGTGGTTGACATCCGACGGCGGCGACGTGATCCTGATCGGCCGCGGCATGGCGGATGTGATGGACGTGAAGGTCGGCGACCGCATCACAATGGTCGGAAGCGACATTCACAAGCAGAATCGCCAGCGCACGATGACCGTTGTCGGCATTTACGATATCGGCATCCCCACTCTCGAACGGCAGACCGCCTACATTTCACTGGCCGAGGCGCAGGCCTTGTTCGGCCTGGACGGACAGTCCACCGAGATTCAGGTCAATATCAAGCGGCTTGGCGAAGAGGAAAAAGTTGTGTCCGCGCTTGCGCCTGCCCTGCCTGGGTACGAGGTTGAATCGTGGAATCAAAACTATCCCGAACTGGAGACTGCGATCAACAGCAAGGGCGCGGCGATGACCGTCTTCGGAATTATCATCATCTCCATCGCGGCGATCGGAATCCTGAACCTGTTGCTGATGGCCGTCTACGAGCGGACGCGTGAGATCGGCCTGCTCGGCGCGATGGGAATGAAGCCGCGCCAGATCGCGACGTTGTTCGTTCTCGAAGGCGCGCTGATCGGACTGGTCGGTGCGGCCGCGGGTGTGGTGGTTGGATTGGTCATCAACGGCATCTCTGCCAAGGTAGGGTTGGATTACAGCAGTTACGCGTCCATGAGCGATTACATGGCGTTGATCAACAGCCGCATCTATCCCTCGATGGGATTGCAAAACATCGGCTGGCGCGCTGGCACTGTGGTGATCATCTCCACGCTGGCCGCCTTCATCCCCGCCCGCGAAGCCTCGCACCGCGAACCCGCGGAGGCGTTGCATTACGTGTAAAGTACATAGGTACACAGGTAGACAGGTACACACGGAACACGTAACACGCAACACGTAACTTCATCCTTCTCTTATGGAGAGAATCTAATGTTCCAACTCTTCAAAATGGCCTTCCGAGATCTGGGACGCAACAAACGCCGCACGCTCCTTTCGGCGCTGGCGGTGACAGTTGGCTTGGGCTTGCTTGTGATGATGTCAGGCGTGCTGGTCGGCGAAATGCAAGGCGCGCTTAAGAACACCATCCAACTGTTCAGCGGACATCTCCAGGTTCGCGGTTTGAATTACGATGAAAACAAGATCAGCCTGAAATGGGAAGACTTGATCGAAAACCCGCAGGCGCTGGCCGACACGGTCAAGGGACAGTATCCGCAGATCGTGGACGCGACCCCGCGCCTCGTCGCGAGTGGAATCGTGACGCGCGGCGAAAATTCCCGTGGAGTCCAAGTCATCGGCATTGATCCCAACGCGCAGGCGAACCAGGTCTATCGTCAAGGTTTGATCGAGGGCGAATTCCTCGCCACGGACGACCGCGAGGGAATCCTGATCGGTCAGCCGCTGGCGGATAAGTTGAGTCTCGCGGTCGGCGACCAGATCAACCTGCTGGTCAACACGTCGAACGGTAATGTCGTGGAGCAACTTTTTACCATTCGCGGCATCTATACCACCAACACGTTTGGCTACGACGAAAGCACCGTCTTCCTGCCGCTCGACAAGGCGCAGACCATTACGGGCGCGGAGGATCGCGCCAGCCTGATCTTCATCATGCTCAAGGATCGCGAACAGGCGGAGACGGTTGCCGCGGCGCTGCAATCGTCCAACTACACGGTCGTGACCTGGCGCGACATGAACGCGATGATCGTCCAGGTGGAGGATTTCGCCAACGCCTACATGACCATCTTTTATCTCATCGTGTTGGGCATCACCGCCACCGTTGTCTCGAACACGCTGGTCATGTCCGTTTTTGAGAGAACGCGCGAGATCGGCATCCTGGCCGCCATCGGCATGAAGGGACGACGCATTCTGGCGCAGTTCTTGGTCGAGGCCGCGCTGATCGCCACCCTCGGCGTGATCGGCGGAATCATCTTCGGCGGCGCGATCACGACCTACTTTGGCATCTACGGTTTCCCAATGGACATCAGCAAATTTGGTCTGACGGGCATCCTGCTCGAAAACAGGATCTACACCGTGCTGACCCTCGACAATGTTATCTACCTGAGTTTCCTCACGTACGTTGTCACTATCGTCGCCTCATTTGCCCCCGCCCGCATGGCCTCCCGCATGGAGCCGGTGGAAGCGTTGCACGGAAAATAACAACACGCAGACCTGACAGGTTTCCGCAGAACCTTGATTGACCAGGTAGATCGCGGTTCACGGAATCCTGATTTGCCAGAGCCATAATGAAACCTGTCAGGTCTTAAAGGAGACTAACATGGAAGTCGCAAACATCTCGAACGTCACACGCACCTTCACCATCGGCAAAGTGGAAACACGCGCCCTGCGCGGCGTGGATCTCAAAGTCGAATCGGGCGAGTTCACCGCCCTGGTCGGCCCTTCGGGTTCGGGCAAGACCACCCTGCTCCAGATCATCGGCTGTCTCGACCAGCCCACCACAGGCTCGGTCCTCATCAACGGGCAGGATGTGACCAAACTCAACCGCAACCAGCGCGCCGATTTAAGAAAAAGCACGCTCGGATTCGTGTTCCAGTTCTTCGCGCTCATCCCCACGCTCAACGCATACGAGAACGTGGAATTGCCCCTCTTGCTCAGCGGACAGAAAAACGGAACGCGCAAAGAGCGCGTCATGGAACTGCTCAACGCCGTTGGCCTCGCCGACCGCGTCCGCCATCGCCCCGACCAACTCAGCGGCGGCGAACAGCAACGCGTCGCGGTCGCCCGCGCCCTCATCAGTCGCCCCCTCATCGTTCTCGCCGATGAACCGACCGCGAATCTGGATACAGAGAACGGCAAGCAGGTGATGGAGATCATCTCCAAGCTCAACAAGGAGACGGGGGTCACCTTCGTCTTTGCCACCCATGATCCGCGCGTCATCGGCTACGCCCAGCGCGTCGTCACCCTGCGCGACGGCGTCATCGAAAAAGACAGCCGCGCGAATGGGAAATAGCAGGAGGAAAAATGAAACGACTTTACTGGATCGTCTCCCTCATCCTGATCGCGACATTGACCGCCTGCGCGGGCGGAACCACCCCCGCGCCCATCCCGACCGTTTCGCTGGATGCCGCGTCCCCAAGCGGATCATCCGCTGGAAGCATCACCGCTTCGGCGGTCGTCGTCCCGTCGCGGGAAGCGCGGCTCTCCCTCCCCACCATCGGGCGCGTCGCGTCTGTGGACATGAAGGTGGGAGACAAGGTTCAGGCCGGGCAGGCGCTCGTCCACATTGACACGTCCCTGCTGGAGGCGCGCGTCCGGGAGGCAGAGGCAAACGTAGCCGCGGCCGAGATCCAGGTCAAATACTTGAAGCGGGTGGGGACGGATGAACGCTTCCTCGAATCCGCCGAGGCGGACGTCGAACGCGCGCAAGCCCTGCTCGATTCCGCCAAAGCGATGCTCGAATCCCAGGCCTCCCTCGCCGCGCCCTTCGACGGGACGGTTGTTACCGTGGACGTTGCCCCCGGCGAGACCGTGGTGCCGGGACAAGTCGCAATCGTGCTGGGTGATTTATCCAAATATCTCATCGAAACCACCGACCTGAGCGAGCGCGACGTGACGCGCGTCAAGATCGGGCAGTCCGTCAAAATTTTCATCGAAGCCTTGAATCAGAATTTCACCGGCAAAGTGGTGGAAGTGGCCCTGCTCTCCTCCACCCTGGGCGGCGATGTGGTTTACGCCGTGACCATCCAACTGGACAAACAGCCGCAGGGACTGCTGTGGGGCATGAGCGCCGATGTGGAAATCGGGGCCGAGTAACGCGCGAGGAATTGAAATGAACAAAACATCCTCCGCCCTTCTTAACACGAATGACGCGAATACTAAAGTACGATGTGCGCAAATTTCGCGAATGATCATTAAGAATATTCGCGGCATTCGCCAATTCGCGATATTCGCGTTGAGTCTTCTCACGCTCCTCGCGTTGTTGGTCAGCCCTGCCGCGACAACCGTTCGCGCGCAGGGAGGTTCCTCTGTCACGGCTTCGGCGGTCATCGTCCCCGCCCAGGTCTCCGAGATGAGTTTTCTCACCACCGCGCTGATCCGCGATGTTTCCGTCGAAGCAGGCGATTTTGTTGAAGCGGGAAAACCATTGGCCGCGCTCGACACGCCTGAATTGGAATACCTCGTCACTGCCGCCGAAGCCGCCTATCATTCGGCGCAATCCTACGCTGAACTCCAGCGCTACGGCTCGGTCAAGAAATACGATGACAGAGGCCGCGTCTATTTTGAGGCCCCGCCGCACGAGGTCATTCAAAAAGCCGACGCGCGCGCCGAGCAGGCTCGCGTCGCCCTGAAAGTGGCGCAGGCCAGCCTCGCCCTATCCACAATGGCAGCGCCCTATAATGGGACGGTCGTCGCCGTCCACGCCGCGCCCGGCGAACTCGTCCAACCCGGCCAGCCCGTCCTCACGCTCGCCACGCTGGACAAACTGCAAATCGAAACCACCGACCTCTCCGAACGCGATATCGCCAAGATCAAGATCGGCCAGCCGGCCACGGTGTCCATCGAAGCGCTCGACGCGAAATTCCCCGCCACGGTCATCGCCATCGCGCCGCGTTCCGAAACACTTGGCGGCGACGTGGTTTTCAAAGTGACGCTCGCCTTCGACAAAATCCCCCCCGGTCTGCTGTGGGGCATGACGGCTGAAGTAACGATTACCACGGAATAATAACGTAGAGACGTTGCAATGCAACGTCTCTACGTTATTACAGACGCCCCCTCCCCCGCCTCGCAGACGAAAATCCCCGCTTCCTTCCCCGACCTCCGGGCGTATTCTGCGCCAACCGCGTCCGCGAACGCCCCGGCCTGCTCCCGCCGCACCACAGCGACGGCGCATCCGCCGAAGCCCGCGCCGGTCATCCTCGCTCCAAAACATTCGGGTCGCGCCTGTGCGCTCTCCACCATCCAATTCAGCGCATCGTTGGTGACCTCGAAATCGTCGCGCAGGCTGGCGTGACTTTCATTGAATAAGCGTCCGAGAGTAATGGCATCGCCCGCCTGCATCGCCTCCACCGCTTTTAGCACGCGCGCATTCTCCGTCACCACATGCCGCGCGCGCTTCAGGATTAAGTCACTCAACGCTCCACGCTCCACCCTCAATCGCTCCACGCTCACATCCCGCAACGCCTTCACCCCCAACAACCGCGCCGCTTCATCGCACTGACTCCGCCTTTCGTTATAGGCCGAATCCACCAGCCCGCGCCGCGTGGACGTGTCCATCACCACCACGGCCGCATCCTTCGGCAGGGGGACATGCTCATATTCCAGCGTGCGGCAATCCAGGAAGAACGCGTATCCCGCCTTCGCCGCCGCGCTGACCGCCTGATCCATGATGCCGGATTGGACGCCGATCCAGTTATTTTCTGCGCGTTGTCCTATCCTGGCTATACGCAGTGCATCCCAGGCAAATCCGCTGACCGAGGCAAACGCCCGCGCGGTCGCCACCTCCAGCGCGGCGGACGAGGAGAGTCCCGCGCCGCGCGGCACGTCACCGGACAGCACGCCTTCCCAACCATGTAATTGGTAATTGGTAATTTGTAATTCATGCGCCACTCCTTTGATGTATTCCACCCAGCGCGCCTCCCCTCGAGCGAGGGAATCCAGATCGAAAGCCGCGGCCAGCCCCAAGTCGAGGAAATGAACCGAAACGCGGCGATCCGGGCGCGGGCGCAGGGCGATCCACACGGCGCGGTCAATCGCCATCGGCAGGACGAATCCGTCGTTGTAGTCCGTGTGCTCGCCGATCAGGTTCACCCGTCCCGGCGCGCGGACGATAAACCCCGGCTTGGAATGGAAGATGGATCGAAAAGATTTGTGGATGCGGCTCAACATATCTCCATTTTATCAAAAGGGTTGCATACAAATGAAAAAACGCGCTAGAATGGAGCATCCCGCCATCAAACACAGAACAGGAAGGAGAGCGCCATGTCCTATTCACAGATTCTCGAAGTTGCGATCGGCCTTGTGCTGGTGTATTACCTGCTGGGGTCCATCGTCTCCTGGATCACGACAATGATCATCGAAATGCAGGAAACGCGCGGCCAGGTGTTGGAGGAATACCTCAAGAAGACCGTCGGCACGAAGACCATAGCGGATTTGAAGACCGGCCAGAAAAAAGAGGTAAATATCCTGGCCGACCAGTATCAGATCAAATCGCTTCAACCCATTCGATACAAGAATCTCTGGTCCGTGTTTGGCGCGGTCACCGAGTCAAAGATGGTGGAAAAGATCCCCGCCTCCACACTGGTGGATGCCTTCTTCGATGTGACCGGCCTGACGGGCCGCCCGAAAATGGAGGCGGCCGAGTTGAAGAACATGATCAACGCGCTTCCCAACTCGGAAGGCAAGCAGGCCATGCTCAAATGGATTGACCAGGGCGTCACCAACGTCAACACATTGCAGGCACGCGCCAACGCCTACTTTTCCGGTATTATTGACCAGGCCGCCTGTAAGTTCAAGGCCAATGCCCGCAGTTTCGTTATTCTTTTATCAATTGCCATTACCCTGGTTCTCGGAACGGACAGTATCCAACTGGCAAAAGATCTGTGGAACAACGCCGAATTGCGCGCCATCACAGCCGTGCAGGCGGACGCGCTCGTTCAACAGGGAAACCAGGCGCTCGACCTGGATGCCATCATCGAGGAATTAGGCAAGCTATCCATCGTCAAGTTCGGGTGGTGGCAGATGGAGGGCGCGCTTCCCACGGAGGCCAACGCGACAGACTGGATCAGATTCGTCCTGTTGAAATTGCTCGGCCTGGGTCTCACCGCCGCGGCTGTTTCGCAGGGATCATCCTTCTGGTACGATATTATGAAGAAGTTGACTACCTCGCCAACCAGCAGTAGTAGTTCCAGCAGCAGTTCCGGAGGCGGAACCACCAGTACCAGTAGCAGCGAAAGCAGTTAAAAAAATAAATTTCAACTCGTTACCGTACATCCGTCACACCTGCACTGCACCAAACGCAGTGCGGTGCAAGTGTTGCGAGGGCGTACTCGCCCGAAGCAATCTCGCTCACAATATTAGAGATTGCTTCGTCGCAACGAACGCTCCTCGCAACACCTGCACTTGCGCCAGGTGCAAGTGTGACGAAATTTACTCGTATTTGTACGGTAGAGAAAATCCAAAAAACTCTCCGAGGCCAATCGCCTCGGAGAGTTTTTATTTAACCTGCCAGCGGGCAAAAACCGCCTGCGAGAGGTACCGTCCCGCGGACGTTTCGCGCGTCACCAATTCGCCGCGCGCCACCTCCCCCTTGAAGCCGCGCATCACCTCCTCCAGCGCCTGCCCCACGTGGATGGCAGAGGCCCTCACCGCATAGATGGTTGTAACAACAAAAAGCGGCTTGTCACTCAAGACAGATTTACAAGCTGAGAACAGATCCGGCAGGGACTTGTAGACTTCCCAAATCTCGCCTTTCGGTCCGCGCCCGAACTTGGGCGGGTCCAGCAGGATGCCATCGTATTTCGCGCCGCGCCGGGCTTCGCGCTGGACGAATTTCAACGCGTCGTCCACGATCCAGCGGATGGGCTTTTCGCCCAGTCCCGAAAGTTCCTGATTCTCGCGCGCCCACGCCACGGATTTCTTGGACGCGTCCACGTGCGTGACCTTCGCGCCTGTCGCGGCGGCGGCCAGGGAGGCCAGTCCCGTGTATCCGAACAGGTTGAGCACGCGGACGGGGCGATCCGCTCTTGCGACAGCATCCGCCACCCAGTCCCAGTGCGCGGCGACTTCGGGGAAAACGCCGAGGTGACGCCCAGGTGTTGTCATCGCCCAAAAACGCAAAGCCCTCACCCCCGTCCCCTCTCCCGAAGTACGGGAGAGGGGCGCCGAAGGCGGGGTGAGGGCATATTCCATCTGCCAGCGTTCGGGGATTTTCTTTTGCGCGATCCAATGTCCCCCGCTTTCCTCGGCGGTGGGCTGGAAAGAGGCGTGCGCCGCGGACCAATTTTTTTCGGGCAGGGCGCGTCGCCACAGGGCCTGCGACTCGGGACGCGAGAATATGTATGGACCGAAGCGCTCCAGTTTCAGGCCGTCACCCGAATCGAGCAGTTCATAGTCGCGCCAGTGGGGGGATTCGAGCAGGGAAAATGGGGGTTGCTCTATCGGCATTGGGATCATCCAAAGGTAGGGGGTGGGAAAACCGAAATTGCCACTTGAAATTCATCCGAATCTAATGTACAATGTGGGAGAAAGTGGTAAGAAGTGGTAAGTCCGCCATGAGCGCCGGGTCCGTCCCGGCGTTCAACGCATTAAAAGGACAAGTAGCACAAATGTTCTTGGGTCAATACCAACACTCGATTGATGACAAGGGCCGCCTGATGGTTCCGGCGCGCTTCCGCGAGTTGATGGAAGGCGGCGGCTACCTTACCCAGGGGTTCGATAAATGCCTGATGGTGATGACCGAGACTCATTTCCAACAAGTCTACGAACGCATCACCGCCATGAACCTGGCCGACCCGACCGCGCGCCTGTTACGCCGCCTGATCTTCTCCACCGCCTACAAGGCCGAAGTGGACAAGGTCGGGCGCGTCCTCGTGCCGACCCACCTGCGCCAATTTGCGGAACTCGAAAGCAGCGTTATTGTCGCGGGGCAGGGCGAGTATTTCGAGGTCTGGTCTCCCGCCGAATGGGACAAGCAGGCCGCCCTGCTCAACGACGCCGAAGCCAACAACCAGCGCTTCGCCACGCTCGATCTTTCTTCCAAATCGTAGGGACGAATAAATTCGTCACTACATGGTCATGTCGCAATGTCGCATCAACCCGTACTTTACCAGGAGATTATACACGCGATGCGTCCACACAGCCCGGGGCGCTATGTGGACGGCACGGTCGGCGCGGGCGGACATGCCCGCGGAATATTGGAGGCCTGTGCGCCGGACGGTGAACTGCTGGGTCTCGATCTCGACCCGCAGGCGCTGGCGCTCGCCCGAGAGACCTTGGCTCCTTTCGGTCGGCGCGCGCATTTTGCGCAGGCCTCCTATACCTCCCTGCCCCGGCAACTAACGCAACTCGGCTGGGATGCGGTGGACGGCATCCTGCTCGACCTCGGACTGTCCTCGATGCAATTGGACACGCCCAAGCGCGGCTTCTCCTTCCAGCACGATGCGCCGCTGGACATGCGCTTCAGCCCGCAGAATCCCGTCACGGCCGCGAGTTTGGTGAACGGCCTCGACGAGAACGAACTGGCCGACCTGCTTTACCGCTACGGCGAGGAAGCCGACGGACGCAACATCGCCCGCGCCATCGTCCGCGCACGGCCGCTTCAGACCACCCTCCAGCTGGCCGCGGCCATCG
>Ga0210058_1001540_pt1 | contig 20187 bp, 18 predicted proteins | sample CryGeymeta201511_FD_183979 | JGI IMG/M metagenome (GOLD analysis project Ga0210058, IMG submission 183979) | Groundwater microbial communities from Crystal Geyser aquifers in Utah, USA - Crystal Geyser metaG 2015-11 (SPAdes) (version 2) | ecosystem: Environmental > Aquatic > Deep subsurface >...
CGATTTACATCCGATTAACTGTTTCTTGCGTAAGGTGAGTTAGTGATAAATTTTAACAGCGTCTTTAGCAAATAGCGCGACGTGAAATTTTTATTCACTATCTTGATTTTAACATTTGCCTGCAGTAAGTTCTAACCAAAGAATAATTGAATTTCATTTAGCGAACGTACCGGGGTAGTATGATTATGTATAATGGTTCTCTAATTAAAACGAACGGATATTCCGGGACGCTTTTCTTTCCGCTGCCAACGACACTGATAATGCCGCTAAGTATATCTCCATGTTTTTCTATAGCTAACAATAACAAAGCATTTGTAATTAATGATGAACCCAAATATGCAATAATGCTTTTAATCGTCAAAAACGTTTTCCCAAAGGAGGCGATGAAATGAAAAAATTATTATTACCCTTTTTTATCTCATTTATTATTTTACCTAACAATATATTTTCGCAAGCATTTCATATAAATCATATTCCAGCAGACAAGTTCAATATAGATAAGTTTGCTCAGGAAGTATATTATAGAGATGTATTTACTTATTACTTCATCAAAAAAAACCTTATTTCTCAAAAAATAGATACTACTTCCTATTTTTATTCGCCACCGGTTTTTGCAAATAAAAGCCATAAATCAGTTCATTTCAGCGGCGGCAGTGTAATACTGCATGACCACGATAAAGATACAAGTTATGTTCTATTTTATCCGCCTTATACAAACGAAAACAAAGGGGGAACATATATTACTTATGGATTTCTTTTTTCACCGAATGATTCTTTTTTATTGTTTCAACCGGCAGAACTTAAATACACTGCGTTTAAATTATCTGATAGTACATTCCATAAAATAAATATGCCGGCATTTGAGGATTATTTTATTCATTGGAGCAATGATTCCACAGTAATCTTTAGATGGGATAATCAAAGTAAAATATTAGAATATTATCTCTATTCAGGAAAGATAGATACTTTAATAAATTTACCAGAATATCCCCGAATATCTAATTATTCTTATAATAAAACTAAAAACATCCTTATCTATAGTACCGATGAACTTTATCCAAAACTCTATCTATATAACAAAAAAACAGATTCGACGACTATAGTTTTCAATATATTAACAGATGATCCAAACCCATGTTTGGGCAGTGGGCTGGCTTTTAAATACATGAAATGGGACTCTGAAGATGATGATTTAGCATTTTTTTGTACTCTACTAACAAATAACGGCGGCGCTATTTATGTTTATAAATTAAAGGAAAATAAAACTTACCGTTATACAAGATGCGAGTATGAGGGTAAAAAGTATGAATTAGATTGGATTAATAGAGATACTATAATTTATTTGGATCAAACTTATTTTAATATTGACGGATTTGCATTATTAACCCCGGTTTCTGTAGAAGAAAAGAATAATAGTAAACTTGATGAAGGCGCAGAAATAGGAGTTTACCCAAATCCATTTAATCCTTCAACAACTATTAAATGGCATTCTTCATCATCAAATTATTCAACTATAAAAGTATTCGATATTCTTGGCAAAGAGATAGCTGTTCTTATCGATAGAGATTTATCAGCCGGTCAGCATCAATTAGAATTTAATGCAGAAGATTATTGGCTAAGCAGCGGGGTTTATTTTATAAATATTAAAATAATGAGAAGCGGGAGCGAAGTATATACAGAAAATAAAAAAGTTATTTTAATGAAATAACAGAAAACTTTATAGGAAATTATTATGAACAAATTCTTTTTACTAATCATATTTCTATCTTCTAACATATACTGCCAGTTTGATTCTTTAATTTTTTACAAACAAATGCGGTTAATTGGCATACCTCAGGATGTAGATGCAAGCAATATTATATTCCCTTTGGGAGACCAGAATAAAGACGGCTTTGATGACATTATGTTTTATGACTGCAGCGATAAAAGCGGATACATCTACATGGGTGGTAGTCCAATGGATACTATTCCAGCTAATATTCTACATTTTTATGATAGTTTATATATAGGCGGGGCAATTACTGTGATTGATCTAAACAATGATCATATAAAAGATATTTTTGTAACTACATTAGTCACCACAGATAGTGGATATCGACATCAAGGACCTTTACGTGTGTATTATGGTGGAGATGTAATTGATTCTTTACCTAATTTAACTTTTAATCCTCCTCCAGGAATTAAAGGGATATCACCAATAATTCTAAAAGATTTTAATGGCGATGGTAGAAACGAGTTAGTATTATATGATTCTAATTTACCATATAGTTCTAAACAATATGGTACTTTTTATTTTTACAATACCGCTTCTCAATTCGATACCATACCTCAATACATTATAATGGGGGACTCTGTAAACCAAATAAGGTTAGAGCGGATTTCTTCATCCGGTGATATTAACGGGGATGGTAAAACAGATTTTACATTACACGGCACGATAGGACCCAGCCCACCCTACGACAGATATTTTAGAAGTTTTTATCTCGGGAATGAAAATTTTGATTTACAATCGGATGAAATCTTTTACCAGGATGAACACACTTTTTCTGTAGACTATATGCGGATAATAAATGATATAAACGGCGATAGAAAAGATGATATTCTGATTCATGATTATGGATTTTATAATTATTATTATCTCAATGCAATTCTACATGGTAGTTTCCCTATCGATACAATTCCCGATGTTGGATTAAATACACAAAACCAGGGAATCAGTCTTTATCAGGCATGTTCTCTCGGTGATGTAAATGGAGACGGGTTTAACGATTTTTTTTCTACTACTTTGAACTTTGGATATAGAAATGTAAAATTATGGGTGGGAGGAAGAGATATGCCTTACACATGGGGTGATGTTGCAAATAAAACCTGGCACGGAACCTCGGATGGGTTCGGTAGAACCATCTCAAACGTAGGTGATGTAGATGGGGATGGCGTAAATGATATACTAATCGGACAGATTCTCTACGGAAGTCAACCGGTTACATCATGTAATTATGGATGGATATATATATTCAAAGGCGACACAAGTGTAATAGGAGATACTGGTGCAGTAAATGTTAAAAATGAAATACCGGTACCGGACGAATATTATCTATATGAACCTTATCCCAATCCGTTCAATCCTTCAACTACTATCAAATGGCAGTCCTCTATACAAGGCCATACCACTATAAAAGTATTTGATATTCTTGGCAAAGAGATAGCGGTTCTAATTAACAATGAGCTTGCTGCCGGTCAGCATCAAATAGAATTTAATGCAGAAGAATACAAACTAAGCAGCGGGGTTTATTTTTTAAATATTAAAACCGGTAATTTTGAAGAAATAAAGAAGATGATTTATTTAAAATAAAAATAAGAGAAAAATCATGAAAAAAATATTCTTGATGTTGATTATTCTGCCAACTATAAATGTTACAGCACAAAACTTTTTTTTTATGCCCTCATTCTGGGAAGTGAGTGACACCGGTTTGGCTTTTAATATAGAAGCCTTCGATATTAATAAGGATGGCAAACTGGATATTGTTTCCGGAAACTGGAATAACACTTTTGTTTATTTTGGCGGACCGGGAGTATTGGATGAAATTGTAGACATAGTGTACACGGGACGAATACTTGCTATTTGCGATTACAATGGCGATGGTTTTGATGATATGATAAATATGCATCTCACAAGTTTCGACAGCAGTCGATGGGACTATGATGGTGAAATTCTTTTTTATTGGGGCAGCGATACTACAGACTTAGCAATTGATACTATCCCGGATTATTCTATTCCGCTTCCAACATTATATCCTACTCTTGAAAGGTTCACTCTTGGTTATTTAACTGTTGGCGTTCAGAAAGGTGATTTGAACGGGGATGAAAAATCAGATTTGATATTTAGTTCTCTATACTATATAGATACTGTAGAGATAAATCCTAGGGGAAAAATTTATATCTATACTGGCAAGAATCAGCCGGATGATGGACCTGATTTTGTTTTAATAGGAACCGATCTGGGCTCAGAATATGGGTATTTTATTGATTGCGGGAATATTAACGGAGATCAATATGATGACCTTTTATTCAGTTCAATAGAGCGAATCGGTTCATCCAACGTTAATACCATACATCATCTTCACATATTTTTAGGCAGATCTAACTTTTCTGCTATAAGTGGTGAAGAAGATGAATTTTTTTCTTCATATGTTAATAGTGTTACCAACACGGCAGGCTGGTTTGTTCAGAGTTTTTCGGTTGATGATATTAACGGTGATAATATTGATGATATCGTTATCGGGCGAAGAAGTTTTGACTTTCCACACAAATCAACGGTTCATTTCGGCGGCAGCAATGGAATTGATACAATACCCTCGTTTACTTTTTTGCAGGATACTACAATCTCGTTAGTTTTTTCAGCCGGCGGTGAAACCCAAAATGTAGGAGACTATAATGGTGATGGTTATGATGATTTTATAAATTCACCATCGGGCTATCAGATATTTACTCTACATCTCGGAGGACCGCACATTAGTAATAAAAATAAGTTTGGAATACGCGGTTATTCTAATGCCGCCCCAACCTTTCCTCAAAAAAGCATCAATGTAGGCAAACAAAATGTAAATGATAATATAAACGATATTGTGGTGAGTGTTTCTGCTCAAACTGCTATCTCTAAAGGTTACATCCTGATGTTATATGGGCAGGATGTTCCGGTTGAAGTTACAGAATTGGAGGATTCAAATGTAGATTATAATTTATTTCAAAATTATCCCAACCCATTTAATCCGTCCACTACTATCAAATTTCAAATAAACAATACTTTAAAAGTAAAAATAACCATATTTGATACCTTAGGGAATGAAATTGCAGTACTCCTTGATGAAGAAAAGTCTCCAGGGAAATATGAAATAGAATTTAATGCACAGAAGTATAATCTTTCTTCGGGTGTTTATTTTTATAGGATTAACTATGAGGGAAAGGAGCTTGTAAAAAAAATGACATTTCTAAAATAGTCTCATATGATACCTAAGTAAGGCATCAAATGAGGCTAAATACTAAACACTAATCAATTAATCAATTATCATATAGGAGTTATATGAAAAAAATATTTTTTATGTTCTGTTTAATTTATAGCGTTTTGTTCGGACAGGAGCAAAATAGATTTTTAATCGGGGCGGATTGGTTAAATCCCCATTATCCACACCCTAATTCATACTATAATCCTTTATCGGAAGCGTATTGGGATACGGTTAAATCACTCGGATTAAATTATGGTGCACTGCATCTGGGGAGTGATTTTTATTGTGGGCATTATCATCTTTTACATCCCGGTTAGAGTTGTTTATGATTACTATGCCGTTGATGTCACCCGGGTTGAGTATTTTAAACAAAACCTGCCAGAGCAGTTAAACGGGTTCAAATTAGTTTTGATCTCGGATATCCAGGCTGACCGCTATACAAACGAACAGCGGCTGGAAAATTTTGTGGAAAAAGTTAATGCAACAAAACCCGACTTAGTTTTAATTGCCGGAGATGTAATTACTTCAACTCCTGATTATATTAAAACAAGCACTGGTTTTATTGGAAGAATAAAGTCGAAGTTAGGTGTGTTTGCTTGCGTGGGAGATCATGATAACTGGGCATACCGACAGGATACGAAACGAAGCATAAGAGAAATTCAAGAAGCGCTCGTTGCAGAAAATGTTTTAATGATTGATAACGGGAAAAAAATTATCAATGTAGATGGCGCAGAAATTAGGATCACTTTTGTAACTAACACATATGTTGAAAAAGTTTCCGAAAATGTTCTTGATTCGCTTGCTGATCATAATCTCAATTATGATTTGTCGATTTTCTTAACTCATCAACCGGTGAAAAATCTTATTAACAAAGCCAAACAGTATAATTATGATATGTTTCTTGCCGGGCACACTCACGGCGGGCAAATTTCATTCCTATTTCCATTCATGCTTCTAAGTCCAACGCAATTTGAAACCACTTACGTCCGTGGTGTGTTTTATTTAGATGATATGATGATCTATGTTACAAGAGGGCTGGGAATGTCGCTCGCACCCGTTAGATATAATTCCACACCGGAAATAACGGAAATTATAATTAAGCCCAAGACCTAAACCGAACAAGCCCCCCTGAAAGGCGGTAAAGGCAGAACCGAATATTGTTAGATGAATGATTGTCCGTTAGTTAACGGTTTGTATGGTTGAATGAAAAACATTAATGAACTCGATCGGTTAGCTAAAGGAGACGAACTAACGGATGATTGAGAATACCATGCTATTATTTGACGTAGATTGTTAAATTTACCATATAAATTTTTCAAAATTAAAAGAATGAATATGAACATAATTAGAAGCGGCAGGTTATTTGAGGAAGCACAAAAATATATTCCCGGCGGAGTTAATTCACCGGTTAGAGCATTTAAATCAGTGGGCGGAAAACCACTGTTTATTAAAAAAGGTATTGGTTCAAAAATTTATGACGTAGACGGTAACGAATATGTGGAATATATCGGAAGTTGGGGACCTCATCTTTTCGGTCACAATCCTCCCTTCATAAAAAAGGCTTTACTACAGGCAATTGAGAACGGAACGAGTTTTGGCGCGCCAACAGAACTTGAAGTTAAAATGGCAAAACTTATTACTGAAATGGTTCCTTCTGTTGAGATGGTGCGAATGGTTAACAGCGGCACAGAAGCAACTATGAGCGCTGTAAGAGCTGCAAGGGGTTACACAAAAAGAGATAAGTTTATCAAGTTCGAGGGATGTTATCACGGACACGCAGATCATTTCTTAATCAAAGCTGGTTCCGGCGCATTGACGCTGGGCATTCCAACGAGTCCCGGTGTTACAAAAGCTAACGCAGCAGATACATTATTAGCAGATTATAATGATATTGAATCTGTAAAAAAATTAGTCAGCGCAAATAAAGGTGAGATAGCCGCAATAATAATAGAACCCATTGCCGGTAATATGGGCGTTGTTGCCGGCTCAAAAGAATTTTTAACCGAACTTCGCGTCATTTGTAATGAAGAAAAAATTATACTCATATTTGATGAAGTGATGACAGGGTTTAGAGTTGCAAAAGGCGGCGCACAAGAATTATTGAACATCAAACCCGACTTATCTACGTTCGGAAAAATTATTGGCGGCGGATTACCTGTTGGCGCATTTGGCGGTAAAAAAGAAATTATGGAAATGATTGCTCCAGCCGGTCCGGTTTACCAGGCGGGCACTCTAAGCGGCAATCCGCTTGCAATGGCAGCCGGGTATGCTGGCTTAAAATATATTAATGACAATCCCGAAATCTATAAAACCCTTGAAGAAAAATCGGCTTACTTAGAAGAAGGTTTTAGAGAAAATTTAAAAGAAGTAAATAAAAATTATGCATTGAACAGGGTTGGTTCAATGATGTGTATGTTTTTTACCGAAAAGCATGTAAATGATTTTCAATCTGCTGTTACATCAGATACCGGTTTGTACGGAAAATACTTTCTCGAAATGTTAAAGCGGGGAATTTATCTTGCCCCTGCTCAGTTTGAAGCTGTATTTGTATCAACGGCGCATTCCACTGAAGACCTCGATAAAACTATCACCGCGCATCTCAAAGCGTTAAAAGCAGTTTTGCTGTAAAATAGACACTGAGATTTTCGATGATAAAATAGACTCACAGAAAACTATGTGCGTTTTTGTTGACGATGTAAAATTGTAGCTATTTTAATGGTTTACAGTTATTTTTAGTCAAAAGATTTCTGCTGACATAACGAGCGATGAATTTAAAATTATATATCCTGATATTTCTCTTTAGCTTTGCATTATTTGGTGCCTCGGTTGATAGTTTAAAAATAAAGTTGAAGAGCGTTGAAGGGATAAAAAGAATTGAAATTTTAAACGAGCTCGCTTTTAATTTGTGGGAAGAAAATTCCACAGAAGCATATCAGTATGCGGTTGAAGCACGCGACCTGTCATCAAAATTATCTTACAGAAAAGGACTTGCCTGGGCTTATAATAACATCGGACTTACAAATCTTAAAGCAAATAAAAACAAAGAGGCATATTCTTTTCTTCAAAAGGGATTAAAAATTTTTACTGCATTGAAAGACACTAACGGAATTGCAACTTGTTACGATAATATTGGAGATACTCATCGTTTTCGTGGTTCGATAGACAGCGCACTTTACTATTACAAGCTTTCTCTTCCTCTATTTAAAAAAATGGGCGATAGAAAAGGTGAGGCTATGGCGTATTCAAGCATTGGTTTAATGTATTGGCGCAAAGGACTAAATAATGAAGCGTTGAATAATTTTTACATCTCTTATGTTATTAGGAAAGAGCTTGGATTAAAACTTGAAACCGCTATGTCCTTAAATAATATCGGCACTATTTACTGGCGCTATGCAAATTATGAAAAAGCATTAGAATCTTATTCGGAGTCTCTGCGGCTGCGTGAAGAGATAAATGATGAAAAGGGGCAAATTGTTTCAGGCAGTAATATCGGTTTGATATTTCACAAAATGAAAAATTATGATAAAGCCGAAACATTGTATAGAACTGCTCTGTCGCGTTCGGAAAAGATTAACTTCACTTTCGGAAAAGCTTATGCAAACCATAATCTCGGGCTTCTTTTCTTAGATAAAAAAGATTATGATCGTTCAATAGTTTTTAGCAAAGAAGCGGTAAAATATTATTATGATATACACGAACTTAACGCTGTTGCTCATTCATTAAGTTATATCGGCAGCGCCTATGCTGGTAAAGGAGATGACCAAAAAGCAGCGGAATATTTTAATGCAGCTATTGATACTGCATTAAAAGCAGATGACAAGTTTTCCCTCGCCATCACATATCAAAGTTTTGCCAAACTCAATATCAATAGGGGCGAAACCAACGAGGCGGAAAAATATCTTCAAAAAGCATACGAAATTGCTGTTAAAGAAAATCTTGCTGAACTCATCACAGAACATTTTCTCAATTACTCCAATCTCCTTCAGAAAAAAGGCGATATTGCCGGGGCGTATAATTATTACAAAAAATATATCGAAGCTAAAGACAATTTACGTCTTGAACAGATGAATAATGATATTACTAACTGGCAGATAAAATACGAAACCGATAAAAAGGAGAGTGAGAATCAAAAACTGCGAGAGGAAAACATATTAAAGCAAACTCAGTTTGAAAACCAACGCAACTTAAATAATTTATTGTTTGTAATTCTGATCGTAGGTGTGTTAACCTTTGCCATTTCTATTTTGTATATAAGGTTAAAAAGAAAAACGCAGCAAAAAATTATTGAACAAAAGAACGAACTTGAGCTGCTCAATAAAGAACTTGCATTAAAAAACGAAAACCTGAAAGAAGCAAACCACTCTAAAGATAAACTTTTTTCTATCATAAGTCATGATTTGCGAAGCCCGTTCCAGTCTATAATCGGACTATCGGATATCCTCCATTCCGAAAGAGACAAGTTAACGAAAGAAGAAATTTCAGAATTTGCCGGCAGTATAAACAGGTCGAGTAAAAATCTTTTAACTTTAACCAACAACATTCTCGAATGGTCAAAAATGCAGTTGAATAAAATTTCCGTAGATAAAAAAGAGCTAAAGCTTAATGAAATTTTCGAGCAAGTTATTCTTGCTTACTATCCTCAGGCTTCTGAAAAAAAAATAACACTTGAAATAATTAGCGGCAAAGAGCTAAAATTAATAAGTGATGTGCATCTTTTATCTACTGTGCTGCGAAATCTGATTAACAATAGTATCAAGTTTAGTAAACCCGGCGGAAGAGTAAAATTAGGCGCCGTTCTTAAAGCAGATTTTGTTGATATCTTTGTTGAAGATAACGGAATTGGATTAAACGAAGATGACCTGCCGAAGATATTCGATATCAAGCAAAATTTTTCAAGTGCCGGAACAAACAACGAAAGAGGAACAGGTCTCGGATTAATTATTTGTAAAGAATTTGTTGAAACTTTAAATGGAAAAATAATTGTAAAAAGCAAATTAGGTGAAGGAGCACGCTTTACAGTTTCAATCCCTTTAGAATAGACTTCCCAATCTTCTTAGCCATCCTTCCAAAAGAAAATTACTTTCTACTCCTGCATTACAAACTTTTCCGCATATGCTTGTTTAAATTAAGCATTCCAACTTGTAAAATGGCTGAAGAAAATTTATTTTTATTACGCTATATTATTAAGGAAAAATAAAATGTCTTATCCTCTATCATTGTTGCCAAAGCTGTCTTTATTGTTCGCGCTGTTGATATCCGGCATGAGTGAAATTATTAGTCAGGAAAACGAAAGTATGACAAAACCGCCGATTGCAAAAAGAGTTGAAAAAAAATTATCAATTCACGATGACACAAGAACCGATTATTATTTTTGGCTTAATCAGCGGGAAGATCCGGAAGTAATTGCTTACCTTGAAGCCGAGAACAAGTACACCGAAAAAAAATTGAAACATACGGAAGGGTTTCAGAAAAAATTGTACGATGAAATGATTAGCCGCATTAAGCAGGAAGACCAATCTGTGCCGTATAAAGACAATGGCTACTATTATTACAGCCGTTTTGAAGAAGGGAAAGAGTATCCGATATACTGCCGTAAGAATGGTTCGCTTGATGCGGAGGAAGAAATTATGCTTAACGTAAATGAGATGGCGGAGGGATATTCTTATTATCAGGTCGCAGGTTTGTCTGTTAGTCCAGATAATAACTTTCTCGCATTCGGAGTTGATACTTTAAGCCGCCGTAAGTATGATGTGCGAATCAAAAACCTAAGAACAAATGAAATTTTGGATGATCTCATTCCCAACACTACCGGCTCAGTTGCTTGGGCTGATGATAACAAAACATTTTTTTACACATTAAAAGACGAAGCTCTTCGTCCTTTCAAAATTTTCAAACATACAACCGGTAACCCCGTTGAGGAAGATAATTTAATCTTTCACGAAAATGATGAAACTTATAACATTTCCGTCCGTCGTTCAAAATCAGAAAAGTATATAATCATAGCATCAACAAGCACATTAACAACCGAATTTAGTTTTCTTAAAAGCGATAACCCCAACGGTAAGTTTACGGTTTTTGCTCAAAGAGAGAGAGGACTTGAATACTACATCGACCATTACGAAGAGAATTTTTACATCCGTACAAATTTAGATGCGGTTAACTTCAGGCTAATGAAAACAAGCGTTAATAATACTTCTAAAGAAAACTGGACGGAAGTAATTCCACATCGCAGCAGTGTGCTTCTCGAAGGATTTGAGATATTCAAAAAATATCTTGCCGTTGAAGAAAGGGTAAAAGGACTAACACAGCTAAGAATTATTAACTGGGGAGATAATACCGAACATTATCTCAACTTCGGCGAAGAAACTTATTCGGCATATATTTCTACCAACAAGGATTATGATACAGAGATTCTTCGTTACGGTTACTCATCTTTAACTACTCCTTCTTCAACGTATGATTACAATATGAACACAAAAGAAAAAACTTTGCTCAAACAAGATGAAGTACTCGGCGGATTTAATCCAGACAACTACTATGCAGAACGATTATATGCAACAGCTTCCGACGGGAGTAAAATTCCTATTTCGCTCGTCTATCGTAAAGGATTGAAGAAGGATGGCAACAACCCGCTTCTACTTTACGGTTATGGCTCTTATGGAATTAGCACGGATGCTGCGTTCAGTTCGGTGAGGTTAAGTTTGCTCGACCGTGGTTTTGTTTATGCAATTGCTCACATACGCGGCGGACAGGAGATGGGACGCTTGTGGTATGAAGACGGTAAATATTTTAAGAAAAAAAATACTTTTACAGATTTTATTGCATGTGCCGAGCAGTTAATAGAATCCGGTTTTACAAATAAAGAAAAAATGTTTGCCATGGGAGGAAGTGCCGGCGGTTTATTAATGGGCGCTGTAATTAATATGCGCCCCGATTTATTCAAAGGCGTTGTAGCTGCAGTCCCCTTTGTTGATGTAGTAACCACAATGCTTGACGAGTCAATTCCGCTAACAACTGGCGAATACGATGAATGGGGAAATCCGAATCAACCAGATTTTTATAAGTATATGCTCTCTTATTCTCCATATGATAACGTTGAAGCAAAAAATTATCCTAACTTGCTTGTAACTACCGGACTTCATGATTCGCAAGTACAATATTGGGAACCGGCAAAATGGGTAGCAAAATTGCGGTACTTAAAGACAGACAAAAATTTACTTCTGCTTCATACAAATATGGAATCTGGGCACGGAGGCGCTTCCGGCAGATTCAAACGAATAAAGGAAATAGCATTAGAGTATGTGTTTTTTCTGAATCTATTGAATATGAACGAATAATGAAATTGAAGAGAGATGGGGAGATATTAACCTCGCATCTAGTGTTTTAAGGGTGATCTCTATCTTTGTCTTGGATTCATATTGCTTAAAACACAAGTGAATATTTATGCTTTTAAATGAATCGTTATTGAAATAAAAAATGAAGAAAGAAAAATATTATGATCAGATTATTCAAATCCGTTTTACTTCTTTCCGGAATCGTAGCATTTCTCTTATCTACAAGTTATGCGCAGCAAACTGAATTCGTGGGATCATGGAAAGGGAAAATTAACGTAGGGGTAGAACTTCCGGTTGTTCTTCACATCAAAATTGAAGAAGGGAAATACTCTGCCACACTTGACAGCCCCGATCAGAACGCTTACGACATAAAAGTTGACGAGATTACAACCGAGGGGAAAAAAATAACTCTCGTAATGGAATCTATAGGGGGAAAATATGAGGGAACTCTTTCGGAGGATAGTAAAAAAATATCCGGCACAATTTTTCAGGGAGGCGCAAGCTTTCCTTTAGAATTAAGCTTGACCGAAACAAAAGAGGAAATAGTTGATGAAATTGCTTACGAAAGTTTGTGGCAGGGTAAGCTTTCAATTTCCGGTGTTGAATTGAGATTAGTATTTAAAATTTACAAATCTGAAGATAAACTTCAGGTTCATCTCGATAGCCCCGATCAAGGAGCAAAAAATATTAAAGGTGATGTAGATTATTATAATAAAGACAGCGTAAAATTTACTTTTACACAAATAAACGGAAGGTACGAGGGTAAATTTGAAAACGAAAATACAATCATAGGGAAATGGTATCAAGCAGCTTTGAATCTTGATCTTGTATTAGGGAAAGTTGATAAAGTTGTTGAAGTTAAACGTCCGCAGGAACCGCAGCCGCCGTATCCATACAAGGAAGAAGAAGTAAAATTCAAAAATGAAAAAGCTGATATTACACTTGGCGGAACACTCACAATTCCCGAAGGCAGCGCACAGTTTCCTGCAGTTGTAATGGTTTCAGGTTCAGGTCCGCAAGACCGTGATGAAAATATTCTTAATCATAAGCCGTTTAAAGTAATTGCCGACTACCTTACGAGAAATGGAATTGCAGTTCTTCGTTATGATGATCGCGGCGTTGGAAAATCCGAAGGTGATTTCGGTAAAGCTATTTCAACTGACTTTGCGAACGACGCAATTGCGGCGGTTGAATACCTCGCGTCAAGAACAGATGTTATTGATGCTAATAAAATTGGCATAGCAGGACACAGCGAGGGGGGAATGATAGCCCCGATGGCAGCCAACAGAAGCGAGTCTGTAAGTTTTATTATTTTGCTCGCGGGTCCGGGTACAACAGGTGAGCAAATTCTTATCGACCAATCCCGGCTCATTCTTGAAGCAAGCGGCGTCAGTAAAAGCTACATTGATAAACAGGAAAAGCTTATCATAAAAATTTATGAGGTTATTAAAAGCGAAAAAGATGACAGCATAGCCACAGAAAAAATAAGCTTGTATTTTGATGATTTCACTGCTCAGCTAACGGATGAGGAAAAATCTGAATTTGAAAGTGATATGGCAGGATTCAAACAGAGAATCCCTATGCTGCTTAGTCCCTGGTTCCGTTATTTCGTAGCATACGACCCTGCTGGCGAATTGGAGAAAATTAAAATTCCGGTTCTTGCACTAAATGGCAGTAATGATTTGCAAGTGCCTGCAGATGTAAATATGGAAGGGATTAAGGCTGCACTCGAAAAAGCCGGGAATAAAAATCACAAATTAATTAAGCTGGAAGGATTGAATCATTTATTCCAAGCTTCGGAAACCGGTTCTCCTGTGGAGTATGCAAAAATAGAAGAAACATTTTCGCCCGAAGCGTTAAAAATTATTAGAGACTGGATTTTAGAGATAACATCTCGATAACCGATAATGAAATACACTTCGCTTTCCTTCGTTAAAATCGTCGTGGTAACTGGTGAAAGAACTTTGTTATGCGAAGGTGACTCTGGGATTAACGAAGGAAATACATTATTTCAGCCTTTATTTTTTCGTGCAGCGTCACTCTTTAGCGCGATGCGGAATTAATGAACAGAAATGAGGTTTAGATTTGAGATTTGAAAAATGAATTTGGTTTAGATATTTTAAACCAAACATTAAAAAGATTATAAATAAGAAAGAGATTATTAAAAGGAAAATTTTATGCTTGCTTTAAGAAAACAAGAAAAAGTCATAAATAAAATAGCAACCATAGATATACCCGAAAACGTTGGGGATGAAGTTGAAGTTATTATCCTTTCTAATGCTGATGAAAAAAAAGGGTTGTATTGGAGCGAATCGGAAATAGCTTTAATGGGATCAGTGCCTCTATTGGTTAAAGATATTGATAACGAGGATTATTCGGCATGGTAAGAAAACTTTTCCTTGCCAAGATATTTTTTACGGATATTTCCAATTATAAACTTAGCTGTGTTCTTTCCTCGGCGGTTTTAGGATCGTCGAATTGTATTTTTTATTATAACAGCAAAGCATTAATAATTTATGTTCGCTTTACGAAAAAAAGAAGAAGTTATTAATCAAGAAATATTTTATTAAAAAACATTGACATAACAAGATGCAATTAACAGAGTTAGATAATTTTAAAAACGAAATTTTATTTTCGGCAAATAAATTTGGCGCCAGGAACATCAAAGTATTCGGTTCAGTTGCCAGGGGCGAGGCTGATGATGATAGCGATATTGATTTTCTTGTGGAAATGTACAAAGGGAGAGCGCTTTCAGATAGAATTACTTTTAAACAATATCTGCTGAAAATCTTAGTCCGTGACGTAGAAATGATTTCCATAAAAGCTATTAAGGGAAGAATAAAAGAAAATATTTTGAAAGATGCGGTTAGTTTATGAGAAATAAAATTATTCTAAATTATTACCCACACTAAAAATGATTAATTTTATTTGGGATAAAAATAAAGCAAAACTAAATTTGGTTAAGCATAATTTAAGTTTTGAAGAAGCAGCGACTGTTTTTGCAGATCCGCTTGCATTTGTTTTTGATGATGTTGAACACACAAGAGCAGAGCAACGAGCATTGATAATCGGGCATACCAGCAAGAATAAAGTTATCATTGTTTCTTTTACAGAAAGAGACCAACATATTAGAATTATAAGCGCACGAAAAGCAACTAAAAAAGAAAAGCAAGACTATGAAGAAAACAGTTAAAGAAAAACCGGGACAAATAAACGACCTTAAAGAGGAATATCATTTCGATTATTCCAAAGCAAAGAAAAATCCTTACGCAAAAAATTTGCGAGGCGAACAAGTTCTCTTTCCTATTGATAATGATATTGTTAAAGTATTAAAGACACCGGAAAGAGTGAACAAAGTTTTAAAGGCAATAATTGGCGCTTATTCTCAATAATGCTTTTTTAGAAAAACCTCCAAGGTTTTGAAAACGTCGGAGGTTTGGATTAGATTTTGTGACCCAAACAACGAAGCAAGAGTTTGCAAACTTGAAGTTCCAATTTGGAACATCAAGTAGAAGAGAAGGGAGTTAACTATGTTGGTAAATAATGGAAGTGAGAAGTTAATAGTTCGATGAGAAAGAAAAAACAGAAAGATGAGCATAAACGAAATAGTACCCACAGAACGAATTGAAAACAGGATACTCTTACTCCGTGGACAAAGAGTAATGCTTGACCGCGATCTTGCGGAGTTGTATGGAGTATCTACAAAAGTCCTTAACCAGGCAGTAAAACGCAATAGCGAGAGGTTCCCAACTGACTTTATGTTTATTCTTACTAAATCAGAAAAAGATGAACTGGTCACAAATTGTGACCGGTTCAATTCTCTAAAACATTCAACGGTTTTGGAAATGGTGGAGGTATGAAGTTAAATATTAACGAGTAAAAACACGTATAAAACAGGATTGGAAAGACCATTAAGAGAAAAAACAGATGCTTAAGCCAAACGAAATACTGAAATTAGATTTTGATGTAAATGATTTCTGGGAATCAGTCAAAAGAAAAGATGAAATTACGGTTCCGCCGTCGCCGCCTCCCGCATTTGATGATGAAATAATTCAACACTTAAAAAATAACTTTGCAGAATTACTTTTTAGTAAACCAATGTATAATCGTGTTCAGGAAAACGACTTTGTTGTTTATAAAAACAAAATATGGCTAACGACAGAACGTAGTAATAATGTTATTGCTTTATTATCAATTAATGGAGAAAAGAATATTCTTCAAATCCTTGATCACTCAATTCCAACATTTTTTTTGAATAGGTTCAATGATATAAAAATTGGTGATGTTTTTGATTTCCCTGAACTTGGAGAGATCAAAATACATAATTTGCAAAATAGTAACGCACTTGTAGAAGTCTTATCTTCAAAACATCTCAAAGTTATAGAAAACCCCAAACAAAATCTCGATGATCAATTTAAAATATTGTCTTCTATAACAACAACTGGTTCATTAACTAAATATATAGAGAGTATTTACAAAGAATACCAATTTGTACTCAAAGAAATTTGGTATGAAATATTTGCTTTTACTAGTAACAAGAATAATTTTAACAACACCATTGATTCATTAAAAGAATCATTTGAAAATGCAGAGTTTGATGCTTTTAAACAAACGATAAATTTATATCTTAGCAACCCACCGAAGCCTATAGTTAATTATTATGGTTCTTCTGATATAAATTATCAACAAGCTTCAAAAATATTGTTAATCGAATATTGTTTTAAATATGAAGATGCCTTCCATGATTTTAACAACAAAAAAGACAAAATGTTGTATGAAGATATAATTTATCAAATTACACTTAAAATTATTAGTAACCTTTTTTTATTGGATGAAGCAAATTTTATTGAAACAATAATTTTTAACGGACAATTAAAAAACATCAATAAAGCAACGGGACATTTTGAAAAAAGTTGCATTTTAAGTTTACTTGTTAATCGTAATACTTTTCTTTCAATAAATTTAGCAGATGTTGATGCCAAAATTTGTTTTAAATCCTTAAAAGGAATTGGCTCGCCTAATCTAAATAATGTTACTCCAATTACCCCAATTTTAACAATTGACAAAAATGATTCAAGATTTATTTCACCAACTGATATAATTAATAATCTGGATACTTCATTGAATTTAGCTGCAATGGATTGGGAAGATTTTGAAATGCTTGTAAGGGAGGTATTCGAGAAAGAATTTTCATATAACGGAGGTGAAGTTAAAGTAACTCGCTCAAGCCGGGATGGCGGTGTAGATGCTATAGCATTTGATCCTGATCCAATCCGTGGTGGTAAAATTGTTATTCAGGCAAAAAGATATACAAACACTGTTGAAGTTTCGGCAGTGCGAGATTTATATGGAACCATGATACATGAAGGCGCTTCAAAGGGAATTTTAGTTACAACTGCCGACTATGGAAAAGACGCCTATGAATTTGCATTGGGTAAACCAATTACATTACTGAATGGTGGACATCTTCTTTATTATTTAGAAAAACATGGACATAAAGCAAGAATAGATTTATTAGAAGCAAAGAAAATTCTAAAAGAAGAAAAAGAATTTTATAATGATTTTAATGACAAAGGAGTAACGTGAAAACAGTAATTATCTTTATCATAATATTTTTAAATGTTGGGTTTGCACAACTTACTGAATATGAAAAGAATGCTCAATCATTTGAGATTGAGAAAGTTAAACTTGGGTGTACGCTTAAAAGTTTTTTAGCAATATATCCTTCAGCACGTGAATATAAAAGCCTTAATGCTGAGGTCGGCGCAAAGTACTATTCTGTCCCTAACTTAAGATCGGGATTTGTATTTTTTAATAGATGGGAAGATGCTTCTTTTGAATTTTGTGAAAACAAATTGTATTCTATGTCGTTTACTTATTACGATGGGAAAGCATCGGGGATAAAAAATGCTTCATGGGCGTTCGCAGATCTCCTTGCCAGGAGGATGGGTGAGCCGAAACATGACCCTAGTTTAAGCCATTTACTTTGGGTCTTTGATAACATTAAAATTCGTTTCGATTTGAAAATTTATAGCAATAAAGACATGATTCTTGTAATTCAAGATGACGCAATAATGGACAAAATCGATGAGGGGAAAAAGAAAACTAAAATAGTTAAAGAACAACGTTCAAAGGGGAAAAAATTAACAAACAAAAAAAGAGGTGTACCGTGAAAATAATAATTATTTTTATTACTATAATAGTAAATATTGCCGTTTATACTCAAGATTATTACCCTCTAAAAGTTGGTAATGTTTGGGAATATAGTTTGGGGAAAACGGGAGGCATTAAAGTAAGAATGTTTATTGATAGCTACAATAAGTTTACAGATGAATATACCCTCGTTCATATTTTCAAAGCAGCGTCAACTACCAAGATAACAAAAAGAATTCTTGATGTCCGTAAAAATGCTATTATAAGAGTTGCTGATTTTAATGATGCTACTTCAGAATGGATTGAAGCTGGTACAATAGAATTAAAACTACCTTTGGTCATAGGAGCCAAATGGGAGACTAACACCAACATGAAAAGAACCTATGAAGTAATTAAAAAATCAACAGAGACTTTGAATGGCGTTACTTACAACGATGTTATGGTAGTAAAAAGAACCTTGTTTAGAGACAAAGAAAAATCTTTTTGGTTGGAATACTATGCCCCGAATATTGGGTTATTAAAAATAACTGATTTGTCTGGTAAGGAACTTGTACAGTGGCTTTCTTCTTTTGAAACTACAGATTAAAAATATTCTTAAACAAAATTAAAATCAAGTTGGCTTTAACACATAAAATATTTTAAAAACTAACATCAATGGAAATGGTAGTTGTTCGTTAATTCTCTTTTCAATCATATTAACATATTTAATTAAAGCGTTATGATACTTAATACCCAGGCTCCATATAATAGACTAAAAGAGCCAAAGCCAAATTCAAAAGTCTGGAGGTATATGGATTTACAAAAATTTCTCTATACAATCTCTAATTCAAAACTCTTCTTTGTTCGCTTGGATAAATTGCCAGATAAACTTGAAGGAACTCTAACTTCAAATATTATTGATGAGATCCAGAATAGATATAATAATTTAGAGTTTCCAATATCAAAAAAAGAAGCGAATCAACGTCGAACAAAAGAGGTAATTGAAATTGAAGGTTTTAGTAAGTATACACTTGTAAATTGTTGGACCCAAAACTTGGATGAATCTTTCGCTCTTTGGAAAATATATCTAAACAACCAACCATATGGTATATCAATTCAAACTAGATATGAAAATCTTAAAAGTAGTATAATTGACGATAAATTCAACTTTATTTTCCAGAAAGTTTATTATTCCAAGAAGGTAAGAAATAATGTTATGTCTAGTGTTCATTTTAGGAAGAATAAGTTTTACAAATTTGAAAATGAAGTCAGAATTGCAATATTTAGTCAATATGTAAATTTTGGAGGGGAACCCAAATATAAAGTTGGCACTGATGTTAATGTAGATTTAAATAAATTGATACAGAAAATTTACATATCGCCTTTTGCTCCTGAATGGTTTTATGATTTTGTTAATTTCTTAGTTAGAGAAAAATATAAACTCAATTTCCCAGTATTGAGATCAAGAATCAATGAAAAGTTTTAACCAAATACCATTTCTATCCCTATTAGCATTTATGGTAATGCTTAATATTAACAGACCGCTCCGATGGAGCTAAAATAATTGCTCTTTCTAAAATGCTACAAACAGAAAGCTCCTACGGAGCTAAATAAAAATGGATTAGTTCCATAGGAACGGACTGTTTGTAGAAAAAAACATACCCAACAATTAAGCTCCATCGGAGCGATCTGTTAAACACTTTTACGAGAAATCAGAA
>Ga0210058_1001549_pt1 | contig 20071 bp, 17 predicted proteins | sample CryGeymeta201511_FD_183979 | JGI IMG/M metagenome (GOLD analysis project Ga0210058, IMG submission 183979) | Groundwater microbial communities from Crystal Geyser aquifers in Utah, USA - Crystal Geyser metaG 2015-11 (SPAdes) (version 2) | ecosystem: Environmental > Aquatic > Deep subsurface >...
TTTGGTAGGCAATGTCGTCAACGATGCCGATCTTGGCTGCTATCTGTTTCATAGCCACTACCGTTTGGCTGACGGCTGCGCCACCGTCCTCAGCCTCTTTGTTGGTTTTGGTGGCCATGCCGTCGGTGACCTTGGCGTTGTCGCTGTTTTGGTTGATGCTGGCGCTCATCACGTCGATGCTGGCGGTGGTTTCTTCCACGCTGGCGGCTTGTTCGCTGGCCGCCTGACTCAGGGATTGCGCGGTGGCGCTCACCTGGTTGGCAGCGCCGGTGAGGGCATCGGCAGCAGCGTGGATTTCTTCGACGATGGCGGTGAGTTTGTCTGCGGTGGTGTTGGCACTTTCTTTGACTTGACCAAACACGCCTTGGTAGTCGCGGGTGATGCGGTAGGTGAGGTCGCCTTGGGACAGGGCGTCTAGTGCTTTGGCGGTGTCGGTGATCACGCCTTCGCTGGTATCGATGAGCTGGTTCATGGCAGCCGACAGCACGCCAAAGAAACCAGTTTTGCCGTCCAGGCTGACTCGGCCACTGAGGTCGCCGTTGGCCGCGGCGCTGACGATGCGTGAGACTTCTTGTTCTGAAGCGATTTCGTCGGTGCGGTCGATCCATTGGGTGATGCGGCCAATGGCGGTACCGCTGGCATCGTGCACCGGGCGCGCCAGCAGGCGCAGTTTGCGGCCCTGTATTTCCATATCTACGGTTTCGCCCGAGCGCACGGCCTGGTCAAATTTGGCCGCATCTGCGGGGTCTTTGAAGAGGCTTGAGAGTTTGTTGCCGTAGAAGGTGTCGGCATCGAAGGTGCTGCCGCCAAAGAGTTTGAGGAGGTCTTTGGCCGGTGGGGTGGCGTGCACCAGCAGGGCCTCAGCATTGGAGACGGTCACGCACACCGGCAAGCTGTCCAGGCTTAAGCGAATGCGTTGGTTGAACACGGCCGCGTCTGCAGCCGTTTTCATGGCCGATTGCACCGTATCCATGGCCTCGGTGACGCGGGCTTTTTGGCCAGGCAGGCGGTCCATCTGAACTTCAAAATTGCCGTGGGCGTAGGCTTGCACCACATCCACCACTTTCATCTTGACCGCAATGTGGCTTTGCACCAGGGTGTTGATGGATTGCGCCATGGCGCGGTAAGCGCCTTCAAGCTGGTTGACGGGCAGTGTGAAGTCCAGCATGCCGGCGTCGTGCTGGCGCGTCATTTCTTGCTGGGCGGCTTCAAAGTCTTTCAAGGTGGCTTGCATCTTGGCCAGCGGTGCCATGAGTTGACCCACTTCACTGTCATCCACCTCAATGTTGGCTTCCAGGTTGCCTGCGGCCACCTCTCGCGCCACGCCCAACGCCTTGACCAGCGGCCGGGTAATGCTGTTGATGATCAACAGTGCAAACAAGGCAGCCAGCACCACGGCAGCAACCACAATCACCATGCCGATTTGCGCCACCTGGTCGGTCTTGGCAGAGGCCTGCGCCAAATCCCCTTTCATCTGCGCCACTTGGGCTTTGACAAAGGGCGCCAGCTCTTGTTGCAACTTTTCACTGGCAGCGTCAAAGCCTCCCATCAGCTTGTTGCCCGCCGCGGGCCCCTCGGCCACAAAGGCGCGCGCCATGGTGTTGCCGGTCTCAAAATACGCTGCAGCATCGGCTTTGATGGCTTGCACCTGCTGCACTGACTCGGTTGCGCCCGTTTCAGAGAAATACTTTTCAAATCTGGTCAACCCAGCGTTGAGGGCGTCGAAATTTTCTTTCGCTTTTTGGAACCCGTCGTCCAGGCCGTCTTTGCCCTGGGTGGCCGACACATCACTCAAAAATTGCTGGATTTGCACCACGTTTTTATCCACTGCGGTAGCCAGCAAGGCGTATTCGACGCTTTGATCTGACACGATGGTCAAACTTTTTTTCACCTGGGTCAGCTGCCCGGAAAACCATAGCGTAAAGCCGATGAACAACACAATGGGCAAGGCCACGCTGGCCAGAATGCGCGATTTGATGGAGAAATTTTGCAGGTTCATGGTGTGGATGATGAATGAAAAGTGGGAATGAATGGATGGGGATTAGCTCAGAATCAGGCGGTTAGGTTTTGCTCTGTCAAAGCCACCATGTCGTCAATGTTCAGGGCCCGCTCGGGCTCCAGAATCACAATAAATTCAGAACCGACTTTGCCCAGACCCCGAATGAACTCGCGCTGGATGGTGGTGCCAAATGGCGGTGGCGGCTCGATGGCGCTGGGCGCGATGTCAATCACCTCACTGACCGCATCCACCAGCAGGCCGAGCTCAACCTTGTCACCCTCGGGGCCCACGTCAAAAATAATCACGCAGGTTTTTTTGCCAAATTCGGCCTTGGGGCGGCCAAAACGCGACTGCAGGTCAATCACCGGCACCACTGCACCGCGCAGGTTGATGATGCCGCGCACAAATTCGGGCATCAAGGGCACCACCGTCATGCTGCCATGCTGGATGATTTCGCGCACACTGCGAATGTCGATGGCAAACACCTCGTCCCCCAGGCTGAAGGTGAGGTATTGCAAGGCATCTTCTTGCAGTGAACGCTGCGCACCTGGAAGAAAACTTGCTGCTGCTGTCATGGCGTGACTCATGGTGTTACCTCCGTTCGATTCAAATGCGAACTGGAATGCAGGTCAGCTGTAACCAAATCGCCCAGCGAGCCCACGTCCAAAATCAATGCCACCTCGCCGCTGCCCAAAATGCTGGAGCCCGAGATACCACGCAGAGTTTTGAACAGCCGCCCTAGCGGTTTGATCACCGTTTGCTGCTGACCCATCAGCACTTCCACCTCAATACCGTATTGCCCCTTGCTGGAGGCGACTACCACCACACTGGTGCGCTCGGGCAGGGTTGATTCGACGCTGTAGAGGCTGCGCAGCCGCACCACCGGCAGCACATTGCCGCGCAGCTCGACCACATGGCGGCCGTTTTTATCGACCCGCACATGCTGGCCACCCGCCTCGATGACTTCCACCACAGAACCCAACGGCAAGACAAATTTGGCTTTGCCCACACCCACCAAAAAGCCGTCGATGATGGCCAGGGTGAGCGGCAGGCGAATGTCTACCGTCAAGCCTTTGCCGGGGCGGCTGTTGAGTTTGAGGTTGCCGCGCAGCGCCTCTATGTTGCGCTTGACCACGTCCATGCCGACGCCCCGGCCAGAGAGGTTGGTAACCTGCTCGGCGGTAGAGAACCCGGCCTCAAAAATCATCATGTTGATGACATCGTCTGAGGGCACCACGCCCTGCTCAATCAGGCCTTTGTTCCAGGCACGCTGCAGCACCCGCTCGCGGTTGATGCCTCGGCCGTCGTCTTCGATGCGGATCAAAATAGCACCGGTTTCGTGCTTGGCGCTCAGGGTGAGCTTGCCCGCCGGGGTTTTACCTGCGGCCACGCGCTCAGCCGGTGGCTCCAGGCCGTGGTCGAGCGAATTGCGCACCAGGTGCATCAGCGGGTCGGCAATTTTTTCGACCATGGATTTGTCCAGCTCTGCCTCGCCACCCACAATCTCAAAGTTGACCTCTTTGCCCAGGCTACCAGCGGTGTCGCGTACCACCCGGCGGAAACGGCTGAAGGTTTCGCCCACTGGCACCATGCGCAGGCCCAGCGTGCCGTTGCGAATTTCTTCAATCAGGCCGTTCATGTGCAGATTGGCTTCGATTAAGGCCACATTGCGGGTTTCGCGCGCCAACAGGTTGGCCCCGGCACCGGCAATGACCAGCTCGCCCAGCAGGTTGATGACCGCGTCAAGGCGATCAGCCTGCACCCGAATAAAGCGGTTTTCTTCGCCACTGGACTCTTTGGCTTTTTGTTGCTTGTTCAGCGCCGCCTCCACCACCGCAGGCGCCACACCGGCCTTGTCTTCTAACAAATTACCTATTTTGGCTTTTTGCCCTGATGTAGCAGGCGTAGACTGCTCTTGATTTGAGAGCACTTCGGTCAATTTGCTTTGGCTCACCGCCCCCACCGACACCAGCATGTCGCCCAGGCGCGGGGTGGCCGGCATGTCTTCAATGGCGCGCACCAGTTTTTGCTCGGCGCTCTCGGGGCACTGGATGTCGAGCTCGCAATCATCGGCCACAAAGCTGAACGCGCCTTCAATCTCTTCACGCTTGGCAGCAGATTCAAGCTCCATCACAAAACTGAGGTAGCAGGTCTCGGGGTTGAGGTTGACCAAGGCAGGCACTGCATCGATGGCACAGGTCATGGACTGGATATGACCCAAGCCTTTGAGGTACTTGGCAATGGACAGCGGGTCCATGCCGTTGCGAAAGGTTTCTTGGCCAAAACGAGCCGAAATGTTCCACAGCGTCAAGCCGGGCGCTGCGCTGGGTGCAGGCGATGTGGCTGCGCCTGCGGCTGCAGCAATAGGCGCAGCCACGGGTGCCGCATTGGCCTGCGTCGGCTTGCCAGCGCTTTCGGTGTAAACCTGAAGCTGAATCACCAAATCGGCACGCAAGTCTTTCAGGTCAGGCGTGTCGGCAGACTCGTCGCTGGCGGTGTCGACCAAAAATTTGATTTGGTCGTTGCACTGCAACAGCAGGGTGCTGATCTCGGGCGTCAGCGCCAGTTCGCCGTCGCGGCATTTGTCCAGCAGGGTCTCGACGTGGTGGGTAAATTCCACCACTTTGCTCAAGCCGAAGATTCCGGCCGAGCCCTTGACGGTGTGGGCGCAGCGAAACAGGCTGTCGAGCAGTTCGCGGTTGTCGGGCTGTTCTTCCAGTTCGAGCAACAGGGTTTCAATGGCTTCGGTTTGTTCGCCAGCTTCGCTGATGAAAGCGGGCATGGCCGCGGCAATGAAGTCGCGGTCGGCATCGGAGGCGTTGTGCATGGTGGCTTTCCTTTCAGGCAGCGTTGGTTTGCTCGGCCAGCCAGTCGCCCAGGCCCAGCTGGGTGCAGGCCTGCGTCAAGGCATCACTGGGGTCGACCAGTCGCCAGGGTTGGTCAGAGTGCGACAGAGAGGCCAGCAACTGCAGGCCAGAGCCATCTACCTCTCGAACCTTGGCACCCGAGATGTCGAGCAGCTTGTCAGATTTGGCCGTTTGCGCGGCGATCCAGGCCAATAGCGCGTCGCGGGTTTCAACGGCGCTGTAAATGTTCATTTCTTCGGGGAGCTCAAAGGCTTGACTCATGGCAGTTTCCTGATTGCACAAAAAAGTAACCCTTAGCAGCTTAGGGATGCGGAAATTACAAATATCCCGTTTCTGGCGGCACTAACGGTGCATTTGCAATTTCCACATCCCTTATGCGCTGCTGCGCCCTATGACCCTTGCCGCTTAGGGCAGGCAGAGTTTGGAGACTGCGTTGAGCAGGGATGCCGGTGAAAACGGCTTGACCATCCAGGCTTTGGCACCCGCGGCCTTGCCTTCTTCTTTTTTGGATTCCTGGGTCTCGGTGGTGAGCATCAGAATCGGCAAGAAGCGGTAATTGGGCAGCGCCTTGGCAGCTTTGACAAATTCAATGCCGTTCATGCGCGGCATGTTTACGTCACACACTGCCATGTGGATTTTGCGGCCGTCGAGCAACGCCAATGCGGCCTGGCCGTCGCCGGCTTGCAGCACCTCGTAGCCGGCGCCTTGCAGCGCCATGGCCACTACCTGGCGCAGGCTGGCGGAGTCGTCAATGACCAAAATTGTCTGTGCCATCTCAATTTACCTCATCAAAAAAAAGTGGTTTCATCGTCATCGGGTTTGGGTGTGGTTGGCGTGTCCGTGTTGGCGTGTTGCTCGCGCTGCTCATTCATCACGTATTTCGACTGTAACCGCGCCAACCAGGCTTCTGCATCCACCTGTGGCTGGGGTGCTTGCAGCGTGGCATGCAAGCGTTCAATGTCTTCGTGCAGCAGGGTCATCATCTGGCTGATGCGATCCTGGTACTGAAAACCCTTGTACATGCGCTCCACCTGCTGGCCCACCATTTGGGTTTCACGCTCAAAGGGTTTTGCCACGCTTTCTAGCGCGTCCACACAGGCGTGAATCATGGCCATGACTTGCGTGATGGCTTGCACTGCCTGGGGGGTGCAGCTGGGCAGCACGGGCTTGAGCAGCTGGTCACAGGCCTGTGCCAGTTGTGTGATGCCGCCATCGCCCTGCGCCAGGGCCGCTGAAATTTGTTGCGACTGGCGCGCGGCCATGTCCAGGTGCGGGCCAATTTCTGCAAACGCCGCCAGCATCTCTGCAACCGCGCCCTCTGACTGGCTGCGTGAACTGGCCAGCTGGCGCGCCCAGACGGGCAGAACTTTGGCAGTTAACCTCATCAGGGCATTTGCACCGGATACATCGACCGTGGTAACAGCGGCTTGGTTCATAAGAGGAGCCTGTGCATCAAATAAGTGGGGGCAGGGTTAAAGCGGCAGCTGCTCACACATTGAGCCATTGTGAATTCAGGTAGCAACCGCAGCCAATCAAGCGGTTGTCATCCAGCGGCAACACGTAAGAGGACTTGGCCTGCACCTCACGCGTGACCGGGTTGGTGATGGTGTAGTTGACCCAGCCACCTTGCTCGTTGTCACACACCTCCCAGGCATCGGCCACCAAGGCTTCAGCATCCAAACCCGGAATGGCACGCAAGTCTGAACCATCTTTTTCAGGCATGGCACCGTGCACGATGTAATGGCCCGCACGGTCAAAAATAAAAACATACAAATCGCGGTCTATGAAGCCACCCTGCGGGTTGTGAAAATCGCGCACCGCCTGCTCGTAACCCACCGACTTGATTTGCACCATGGCATCAAACACCAACTGCCGGGCCTGGTCAGCCGTGCCTTGGCGCAGCTGGATGTCACCCACAGAAATTTCAAGCGTGGAAGCCTGGGCAATCAGGCGGTCAGAATTAAAGCTGGCACGTTCCACAAGTTCGGAATTTTCATGCGTGAGCACATCCAGGTCGCCCACCGCGTGCACCACTTCTTCTAATGCGGCGCTCTGGCTGGCACTGCCTTCTGCCATCACATTCACATTCATGGCAATTTCGCCAATGCCAGAGATCAGGCTTTCCATGGTTTCGTTGATGTGCTTGATGCTGTTGACCGTTTCGCCCACCCGCGTGGAAGACTCGTCAATCAAGCCGCGAATTTCTCCGGCTGCCGTCTGGCTGCGCTTGGCCAGGTTGCGCACCTCAGCCGCCACCACCGCAAAACCCCGGCCTTGCTCGCCCGCACGGGCGGCCTCTACCGCCGCGTTCAAAGCCAGCAAATTGGTTTGAAATGCAATGCTGTCAATCACCCCAATAATTTCTGACATGCGCTTGGAAGTCACCTCAAGTGGCCCCATGCTTTGCATGGCCTCGTTCATCTTTTTACCGGCAGTGTCAGCCTCTTGGTGCAGGCTTTGGGTCATCATGCTGACCTCTTGCGCCGCCTGGGCGTTGCGCGACACGGTTTCGCTGACATGTTTGACGTGCAGGGATGTCTGCTGCAAATGTTCACCCTGGGTGGCTGCGCGTTCTGCCAGAGAACGTGTGTCATCCACCAGTTTGCGACCGGTGTCACCCAACAAAACCGCCGCGGTACGGATGTTGGCCACCATGCTGGACATGTTGACGATCATTTTTTCAAGGTGCTTGCCAAAGTTGCCCAAGGTGCTGACACCGTAGCCCACATTTTGCGTCATGTCGCCACGTGACACCGCCTGCATTGCACCCTCGGTGCGGTCGCGCTCGCCACGGGTGATTTGGAAAAAAGCCACTTGAAGGTACCACCAGGCCAACAAACCAGACAACGCAATGCCCATGAGCCAGCCACCATCTTTGGAGCGGGCATCGCCTTCCTGCAAATTCATAAACATGATTGCCAACAAGGCCAGCACCAACGGGGTTGGCAACACCCAAAACCGCATGTGCCCTGTCAGGGGCTTGAGCAACGCTACGGCAGGTGCAAATAAGTTCATGGAGAGTTCCGGCTAAAAACCAATAGGGTCAGAAAAACAGTCACTTCAATGCCAACTCAAGCTTGGCTTTCAGGGTGTCGATGCGGGGGGGTTTGACAATGTAGCCAAAAGTGCCCAGCGGCATGGCATCTTGCAAGGTGGCCGTGCTGGCATCGGCACTCATGAAAATCACTTTCATGTTTTTCACAAACGGATTGGCATGGCCGCGCAACTGGCGCACAAACGCCAGCCCGTCCATAGGCTGCATGTGGATGTCGGTCAGCACCAGATCGGGCTTGAAGGCCACCATGGCGCGCAACGCAGCCACACCATCTGCCGCCACTTCGATCGACTGGATGCCCAAACGACGCAAGCTATTGACCACAAAGGTGCGCATGACATCATCATCATCAACCACCAAGATACGCGCAAGATTCAAGTTCATGATGTTCCGTTTGGATAACTTAAAAATACTAAACAATTAGCTTAGCACCATTTTTGGTGCGTTCAGCGCCCCAGCCTGGTGCTACGCAGAGAATTGTCGAACTTCAGCCAGCAAGCCTGCCAAGCGCGGTGCCAGCTGTTTGTAAAGCGGTGTCACCACGTCGGCAGATTCGGTCTTGCTGATTTTTTCAAGCTCAGTCACTTCAGCCACCAGTGCATCCGTCGAAAAGATGGGCACATAGCCTTTGATGGCGTGCAACAAACGGTTCGCGGTGGTCACATCGCCCTTGGCCAGCGCCTGCTCAATTTCAGGCAGGTTGGCGGTCATGCTGATCAGCACGGTTGCGAGGATTTTTTTCAGGCCAGCTTCTGAGCCCATCATCTCGACGCCCCGCGCAACATCCAAGGCGGGTGTCGGTGCCTGGGGTGTCAAAGCTGCTTCTTGCGCACGACGCGTCAAAACTTCAAAGGCGGGCAGGGTCTTGCCTTCCAGCACCTCCAAAAATGCGCCGCCGCCGGTGCTGATGTAGCCCACATCCTTTTCAATGCCATATTTGGCGATGGCCGCCAGCGTGTCACCGCCGCCGGCGATGCTGAAGGCGCTGGACTCGGCAATGGCCTGCGCCAGCACCTTGGTGCCGTTCTCAAACGCGGCAAATTCAAACACCCCCACCGGGCCGTTCCAGACAATGGTGCCTGCGGCCTTGAGCTGCGCCGCCAAAGTGGCCGCCGTTTGTGGGCCAATGTCCAGAATCAAATCATCGTCGGCCACATCCGCTGCGGCCTTGACGCTGGCGGGCGCATCGGCCGCAAAGGTTTTGGCGGTAACCACATCGGTGGGGATCGGCACCGCTGCGCCACGCGCGCTCATGGCTTGCATCACGGCGCGGGCTTCTTCCACCAGGTCGGCCTCGGCCAGGCTTTTGCCAATCTTCAAGCCAGCGGCCAGCATGAAGGTGTTGGCAATGCCGCCGCCCACAATCAGTTGGTCTACCTTGGCAGACAGGGCTTTCAAGATGGTGAGTTTGGTCGACACCTTGGAGCCCGCCACAATCGCCACCAGCGGGCGCTTGGGGTTGGCCAGCGCTTTGGAGATGGCATCCATCTCGGCGGCCAGCAGTGGCCCGGCGCAGGCCACCTTGGCAAACTCGGCCAGGCCATAGGTAGTGGCCTCAGCCCGGTGCGCGGTGCCAAAGGCATCGTGCACAAAGATGTCACACAAGGCCGCCATCTGGCGTGCCAGCGCTTCGCTGTTTTTCTTTTCGCCCACATTTACACGGCAGTTTTCCAGCAGCACCACCTGGCCCGGCAGCACCGCCACGCCACCGACCCAGTTGGCCAGCAAAGGCACCGGGCAACCGAGCAACTCTGTCAAACGCGCCGCCACCGGTGCCAGCGAGTCAGCGGCTTTGAAAGCACCTTCGGTGGGGCGGCCCAAATGGCTGGTGACCATGACCGCCGCACCGGCATCCAGCGCCATGCGAATGCAGGCCAGCGAGGCACGAATGCGGGTGTCTTCGGTGATGGCGCCGCTGGCATCTTGCGGCACATTTAAATCGGCACGAATAAAAACACGTTTGCCCACCACTTGGCCGCTGGCGCACAGATCAGAAAAACGGATAAATTTCATGGCAATCCTGCAAATGATGATGGTCTTGATTCTAGGATGATCATCGACCTACCCGAACTGAAAACCAGCCCATCCAAACGGCCTAAAAAACTGAAACTTGAACGCCTACCAACCCAAACCCAGGTGCAGAGGCAAATAAACCAACATGCCCGACACGATGGTGCCCAGCACCGCCTGGCCCTGGCCTTTGCGCCAGAAAAAATAGGCCGCCCCCGTGAGTGCGGCATACAGGCGTGCATCTTGCCAGGTGCTGATCAGCTGCCCCTGCAACATCACCACCTCGGGGGCCACCACGGCCGCCAGCGCCGCGATCGGCGCGTACTGCAGCCCGCGCTGTGCCCAGTGCGGCAGATGCCAGTCCTGGCTGCTCAAGACAAAAAAACAGCGCGTGAGCACAGTGACCAGGGTCAGCCCCACAATCACGCCCAGTGTCCAAAGGTCGGTGGTATCCAAAGCCGGGCTGTTCATGATGCCGTGCCCGTGCGCTTGGGCATGGTTTCCTCAATGATCAAACACAGCGCCACCGCGCTGGCAATGGCCACCACAATGTTGAGCTTGAGTGGCAAGGCATAAGCCGCCACTGCGGCCAAACCCGCCACGCCTGCTGACACGCGGCGCAAGGGGTTGGAGGCCAGTGAACAGCCCACCCCCAGCAGCGCCAAAATACCGGCAAAGCCCAAACCCCAATGGGTGGGGATCACATTGGCCAGGGCAATGCCCAACAAACTGGCCGCTTGCCAGCTGACCCAGTTGAACAAACTGCCGCCGCTGAAGTAAGCCAGTTGCTCACGACTTTCATCCGGGTTGGCGGGTGGATGGTGGTAGTGCCGGGTGAAGAGCACATAGCTCAGGTCGGCGGTCAGGTAGCCATGAAACATGCGCCAGCGCAAAGGCAGGTGCATCCAATAAGGACGCATGTGGGCGCTGAACACCACAAAGCGCAGGTTGACACAAAAGCTGGTGGACAAAATCACCCACACCGGCGCACCCACTGCCATCAAGGGCATGGCCGCCAGTTGGGAACTGCCAGCAAACACCAGCAAGCTCATGGCCACCGCTTCAAAGCTGCTCATGCCCGACTTGACCATGGCCACCCCGGTCATCAGACCCCAGGCCGCCAACCCGGGTGAGACCGAAGCCATTTCACGAATGCCACGGCCAAACGCCGGGTGCTGCCACCAACTGCGGGCCTGGGAAAACCAAAGATGGCGTTGGCGCATCAACCCAACACCTGGCCGACTTGCAAGGCGTTGCCGCGTAAAAAATCGGCACAAGACAAGCGCTTACCCCCAGGGCGTTGCAGCTCGGTGATATTTACTATAGATTCAGTAGCTGCTACCGCAATACCTGTATGGGCTAGAGCCATAATTTGCCCACAAGTTTGAGACACGCCTGGTGCGCCCTGTACAAGCTGCGCGGCCCAGATTTTCAGCACTTCGCCATTTAGACTGGTGCTGCTGCCAGGAAACGGATTGAAGGCGCGCACCTGGTTGACGATGGTCTGCGCGGGTTGCGCCCAGTCAATCGCGGCTTCGGCCTTGTCAATTTTGTGCGCGTAGCTGATGCCCTCTATCGGCTGGGGCACGGGCTGCAGCTTGCCCTGCGCCGCCAGGTCCAGCACCTGCAGCATCAGCGCGGCACCGAGCTCCGCCAAACGGTCGTGCAAGCTGCCGGTGGTGTCAGTGGGCAAAATCGGCTCGATGCCGGTGCGCAACATGCAGCCAGTGTCGAGCCCGGCATCCATTTGCATGATGGTGACCCCGGTTTGGGGATCGCCAGCCTCAATGGCGCGGTGGATGGGAGCCGCACCGCGCCAACGTGGCAGCAAGGAGGCATGAATATTGAAGCAACCCAGGCGTGGCGTGTCGAGCACCCACTGCGGCAGGATCAGGCCATAAGCGGCAACCACCATGGCATCGGCCTGCGCGGCCTCAATGGCCTGGTGTGCGGCGGCGGCATCTTCTGGGTATTTGCCGTCCAGGCGCAGGCTACGCGGTTGCGCCACTGCCAGGCCCTGTTGCAGCGCCACTTGTTTGACCGCCGACGCTTGCAGTTTCATGCCCCGACCCGCTGGTCGATCGGGCTGGCTCAGCACCAAAACGATGTTGTGGCCTGCAGCGTGCAATGCCGCCAAGGCCACAGCCGCAAACTCGGGCGTGCCGGCAAAAATCAGCTTCAATCGCGCGCCTCGCGCTGGGCTTTGAGCATCTTGGTTTTGATGCGGTTGCGCTTGAGCGGCGACAAATATTCCACAAACACCTTGCCCATCAGGTGATCCATTTCGTGCTGGATGCACACCGCCAACAGGCCATCGGTTTCAATCAGACGCACTTGGCCTTGTGCATCCAGTGCCTCGACCTTGATGCGGTCGTGGCGTTGCACACCGTCATAAATGCCGGGCACCGACAGACAACCTTCCTCGTTCAGGTGCGTCTCTGGGCTGGTCCACAACAGCTTCGGGTTGATCAGCACCAGCGGGGTGTCGCGCCCCTCCGACACATCCATCACAATCAGGCGCTCATGCACATCCACCTGCGTGGCCGCCAGGCCAATGCCCTTGGCCTCGTACATGGTCTCGAACATGTCCGAAATCAGGGTCTGAATGCGTCCATCCAAGGCAGCCACGGGTTTGGCTACCTTGTGTAATTTGGGGTCGGGAAAGCAAAGAATTGGGAGTAAAGCCATGGTGTCACTTCTAAGATGGTGGTATTTTCGCTATTTTTGCAGCAATCTGCCCGCCGTTGAGGTGACAATCATTGTTCAAAACAAGGGCTTGGGTGCAAAATCTCATGCGATTTAACAGGATGCAACACACCATGGCAAAACTCTCTTTGAACCCAGTTCAACACCACTTGACCCTGCTTGCAGTGGCGTGCGCTTTGGTGTGGGGTCCGGCAGCAGCCCAAAAATACCCGATCACCCCACTGCAACGCGCTACCGCTAACCAGGTGGCACAAAGCGGCGTGGCCTTGAGCGAACTCGCCCCCAACGCCCCTCCAAGCCACACCGTCAAGTCGGGCGACACCTTGTGGGCCATTTCCGGCCTTTTTCTGAAAAGCCCCTGGCGCTGGCCTGAACTGTGGGGCATGAACCTCTCAGACATCCAAAACCCGCACCTGATCTACCCTGGCCAGACCCTGTTTCTGGTGATCCGCGATGGCCGTGCCCACCTGAGCACCGCCTCTGATGCTGGCGGCAACGGCTCCGACCTGCCTACCGTGCGCTTGTCACCCCGCACGCGCATTGATCAACTGGCTGCCCACGCCTTGCCCACGCTCAACACCCATTTGATCGAACCTTTTTTAGCCGAACCCATGATCGTGGGTGAACTTGAACTCAACCAAGCACCGCGCATTGTGGCCGCGCAAGATGGCCGGGTGCTGCTCACGCGGGGCGACCGGGCCTATGCCCGTGGCACGGCAGATGCCCCGCTGCTGGACCAGCCCAGCCAAAAACAAAAAGCGTTCCGGGTGTTTCGCAATGCCACACCTTTGAAAGACCCGATCAGCGGCGAGGTGCTGGGTTATGAAGCCCTGTATGTGGGCAAAGCCCTGCTGGTACGTAGCGAAACCACCCAAAGCAGCACCAATGCTGCGGGCAAAACCAATACCGACATCATCCCCGCCACAATTGACATTTTTGATGCAAAAGAAGAAATGCGTGTAGGTGACCGGATGCTGCCCGAACCCCCGCAGCAGCTGTTGAGCTATGTGCCCCATGCACCAGCCAAACCGGTGGATGCGCGTGTTGTGTCCATTTACGGCAGCGCGGTGGCCAATGCAGCACAAAACCAGGTGGTGAGCATCAACCTGGGCGCTTTAGATGGCATTGAAAGCGGCCATGTGCTGGCCATTCTGAAAGATGGAGCCCGCCTGGTTGACAAAACCGATGCCAACCTGCAACCAATCAAGCTGCCAGATGAACGCAATGGGTTATTGATGGTATTTCGCACGTTTGAGCGTCTGTCTTACGCCCTGGTGCTAGACATCACCAGCGGTGTCAAAGTGGGCGACCACTTGGTCAACCCCAACTAACCCCCGGCCTTGTGGAACCTGATGAGCTGTTGGCCTGGCTGCGCCTGACGCTGACCGATGGCGTGGGCAACGCCAGTGCGCGCAAGCTGCTGACGGCTTTTGGCTTGCCTCAACGCATTTTTGAACAACCCGCCAGCACCCTGCGCCAAGTGGTCAGCAGCAACCAAGTGCAGGCTCTGCTTGGCACACCGCCTGAACTGCAGACCTTGTTGAACACCACGCTGGCCTGGCTGGCGCAAGACGAAGACAGTGGCATCCGTCACCGCGTGGCGGTATTGGGCGACCCGCATTACCCCCAAGCCCTGCTCAGTCTGGACGATCCACCGTTGATGCTGTACCTGCTGGGTGCTGCAGAATTTATACAAAATAGCACTCTAGCCCTTGCTGATACTGGACTTGTTGCTATCAATAAAAAAACAGCTTGCCTATACATTGATCCGGCTCAAAGTCTGGCCGTGGTGGGCAGCCGCAACCCGACCCCGCAGGGCGCAGACAACGCGCGGGCTTTTTCCAGGTCTATGGCACAGGCTGGGTTGACGGTGGTCAGCGGGCTGGCCCTGGGCATTGACGGCGAGGCTCACCAAGGGGCGCTGCTGGGTACGGCAAAGCACCCGGACAGGGCTGCCACCGTGGCCGTGGTGGGCACCGGGCTGGACCGGGTCTACCCCAAGGCGCACCGGGAGCTGGCACACCGCATTGCCGCCCACGGTTTGTTGGTCAGCGAATACCCCTTGGGCACGCCGCCGCTAACGGCCAACTTCCCCAGGCGCAACCGGCTGATTGCCGGTTTGTCGCAAGGCACGCTGGTGGTGGAGGCTGCGCTTCAATCCGGCTCGTTGATCACCGCCCGGCTGGCCATGGAGCAGGGCAAAGAGGTGTTTGCCGTACCCGGCTCCATCCACGCCGCACAGTCCAGGGGTTGCCATGCACTGATCAAACAAGGTGCCAAGCTGGTGGAGTCGGCACAGGATATTCTGGAAGAACTCCAGTGGCCTGCAAGCCCACTCAACACACCTGATTCAATAGCATCTCACACTGATTCCACGGGGGCTAGAGGTTTATTTGATCAAAACTCAGGGTTGCTGAATGCGCTTGGCTTTGACCCGGTGGGGCTGGATGCGCTGCAAGCACGCTGCGGCCTGGATGCGGCCCAACTGCAAGCCCAACTCATGGGTCTGGAACTGGAGGGACAGGTAGCGCGCTTGGCCGGGGGCTTGTTCCAGCGGCTAGCCCGCACCTGAAGCTGGCCGCTGTGGCAACGGGTTGACCCGCACGGCGGCGGCATCGGACGCGCAGGTCGAATTTGCCAGCCTGTTTCAGCGATCAAGCACCCGGCCAGCGCGTACAGTAGCGGCATGCTTGACGTTTTGAGTTTTGTCTACGACAACTACTGGCACAGCGATGCCTGCCCCGAACTTCCCGCTTTGCAGCGCAAACTCAGCGCCGTAGGCTTTGACGGCGGTGACATTGAGGCCGCCCTGCTCTGGCTGGAAGACCTCAAAAGTGCCACGCGCCATCTGTCACCGACCCAAAATAGCCAGACACGGCAGCAAGCACCACCGCTGCTGATCGGTGCGCCGCCAACCCCCACTGCAAGCATGCGTTTGCTGAGCCCGGCCGAGCAAACCCATGTGGGTCAGCAGGCTTGGGGTTTTCTGCTGTTTTTGATCTCGGCAGGGGCTTTGCCAGCACATCGCCTGGAGCTGGTGCTTGATCGCCTGATGGCTACCCCCGGAAATCCGATTGACGTAGACCACCTGAAACTGGTGGTGCTGATGGTGTTTTGGAGCCTGGGCGAAGAACCCAGCGCGCTGATCCTGGATGAACTCTGCGACACCCACACCGCACAGCACGGCCGCAGCGGGCACTGAGGCGCGAATCGGCTCAGGCCAGCAAGCGAGTCGGCTCGGCCTCAAGCTTGCTCATGGCATCGCGTGTGGCTCGCAGCGTCAAGGGTTCACGCTCTTGCGGCTCCAGCAAGCCGGCCTGCAAATATCCAGCTATGCGCACCGACTGGATCAGGTAACTGCGCCCCACACTGGAGGCAAACAAATGCAGATAGCCTTGGGGACTGCGCCAGGCATACTGCACCGAAAGCTCTTGGCCGCCATATTTCAGTACAAACCAGGAACCCAGGCCGAGGCCGCGCACCCATTCCATCATCACCGGCGTCGCCGTGCCCCCGCCTTGCGACACCACTTCGAGCGCCGAGGCATCCACCCCCAGCAGGTCCTCAATACTTTGCGCATCCAGCGGCAGCTCTTCAGCCCCACCATCGGTCACATAGTCTTCCAGGTTGGCCAAGCGCTCGGCCAAGGCCTTGATTTGATCCGTGGCAATGGCTTGGGTCTTGGACATGAACGCCTCCACCAGCACGGCACTGATGGATTTGATATGCGCCTCTACAGCAGCAGGTTGCGCTGTGGTCAAGCTCAAACCGGTGCGCAAACACTGCAGCAAGTTGGGCAGGTCGGCAATCACACGGGCGCGGTCGGCGCGGTTGGGTTTGGCACTGGCGGCCCAGATCAGGTCTGAGGCGGCTTTTTTCAGCACCAGCGTGCTCTCATGCTGCGACCCTTGGCGTATGGCCGCTATGGCCAACACTTCAGTCCAGGCTTTGTACAAAAATTCACGTATTTCGTCGCGCACCGGCATGTCTTTGATGAGGTTGCGCAACTCAATGGTGTACTGGATGGCCAGCGTTTCCTTTTGCTCCACCTGCTCGGCCACCGCCACCACTTTTTGGGTACCCGGCTTTTGTGTCAGGTGCTTTTTAAGGAACAACTGAAATTCTTCATACACCCGCTGGTACACCTTGATGCCGGTTTCAGGGTATTGCTCGATCACCTGAACGATGCGTTTGACCTCCACCTCCAGCGCCGCGCTGCTCAGACCGCTGGCATCAAAACCCAGCACGCAGGAACCCATGTGGTCGATCAACTGACGCGCAGGGTGATCCAGCTTGGTAAAAAACTCAGGCTCTTCCAGTGCCATGCGCAGCACCGGCATTTGCAAGCGCGCAAACCAGACCCGAATGCCGCTGGGTATCCGGTCTTCTTCAAGGATGGCCTGGAACATCAGGGCCACCAGTTCAATCACCGCCTTCTCGCCTTCAGTACCGGCCTTGGTCTTGAGTTCGGCCGACTGCTGGCGCATCTGGCTGGCCACGCGCTGAATAACCACTGGAGCAGCCCCCTGCAGCACCGCGCCGGGTTGGCTGTAATAAGCGTCGCTGAGCATCGGCTGTTGCGCAATGGCCGACATCAAGGGCACAGAGGGCACACCATAAACCCCCGTGCCTGCGCCCACGGCATTGGTTTGGCCGCCTGGCTGACCCGCACCAAAACCAGAGACAGAACCGGAGCCAGCGCCGCCATAACCGTACAGGCCTGGTGCGCCCGCTTGCATCGGCACCCCCCCCATGGCAGCACCGCCGCCCGCATAACCCATGCCGCCGCCAGAGTGGCCTCCCATAAAAGGAGCACCGCCAGAAGACTGTGCCACGCCCACCAGCAGGCGGCTGATTTGATCAATCAGGCCTTGCGCCCGGGTGCCTTGCCAGTAGGCTCCTGCGCCCGGATAGCCGGCTGCAATTTGATTAGGTTGGCCTGGCATGCCAGACATTCCCTGCATTCCTGGTGCACCGTAGCCACCGCCCTGGGCTCGCGCGCCAGCACCTGGCTGCTGCGATCCGCCCCGGTTGCTTGCGCCCGGTTGTTGATAGGTCTCGCCCACCGGGAAATCCACCGGTTCGTCCTGTGCAGGCGGTATGAACCCGGAGTGCCTGGAGTTGGCACCAAATTCGATCACCGGCAGCACCCCCTGCTCCACCAGCATGGCGTTGCACGTCGCATAGGCGGCTTTTAAAGGTTCAAACAGTTGCCCACGCACCACCTCGTTGATCAAGGGCCAGGCAACAGGCGCCATGCCACAGGCAGCCCATTGTTCGATCAAGGCCAAAAACAGGGTTTCAGGGTGAACAATGTCGTTGGGGTTGATCTCGCGCCCACTGTTGACGGCGCGCAGGCGGGTGCGCAGGTCATTAACTTCAGTGGCTGCCGTTTCCATCAGACCCAGAGCCAGACGAGAGGCCACAATTTTGTTTTCGACGACTTCGTTGCCCACCAGTTCAAACGATGCCCCCAACGCCAGGTCGGTCTTTCTGGTGGCGGGTGGCGCGGTCAAGATGCGATCCCAGGCCTTGAGTACACCGTCCAGCCAGAGATTTTTGTTCTTCTGGTAGGCCGTCCAGGTGTCGCGCCTAAGCTGCTTCTCGCGCGAGGGGGCGGCCTCGTCCATGGATGCAAACAAACGTTCCTGCACCACGTTGATCAGCGGACGCATTGCCTCGGAGGCCTGCGTGACCAACTGCTTGCGTACCCTCAGGGCAAGGGCAGACGGGTCACGCGGTGAGTTTGAGGCATACATATCATAAAAATTTTAGACCGTTGCGCCAGCGTTGGGGTCGTTGGGGTCGATGTCCTTTTTGGCAACCCCGCCTTTGACCAAGTCTTCCCGGGTGATGCCGAGCCACATGGCAATGGCCGCCGCCACAAACACCGACGAGTAAATACCAAACAAAATACCAATGGTGAGCGCCAACGCAAAATAGTGCAGCGTAGCCCCGCCAAACAGCAACATCGACAACACCATCATTTGCGTGGAACCATGGGTGATGATGGTGCGGCTGATGGTGGAGGTGATGGCGTTGTTGATGATTTCGACCGTGTTCATCTTGCGGTAACGGCGAAAGTTCTCACGAATCCGGTCAAAAATCACCACCGATTCATTCACCGAATAACCCAGCACGGCCAGCACCGCGGCCAGCACCGGCAGTGAAAACTCCCACTGAAAGAACGCAAAGAAGCCCAAAATGATGACCACGTCATGCAAATTGGCAATGATGGCGGCCACCGCAAACTTCCACTCGAAGCGCACCGCCAGGTAAATCATGATGCCCACCACCACAAAGGCCAGCGCCTTGAGGCCATCGGCGGCCAGCTCATCGCCCACTTGCGGCCCCACAAATTCGGTGCGCCGCATGGTCGCTGTGGCATCGGCTTCTTTTAAAGCGGCCATGACCTGGTTGCTTTGCTGCGCCGAGCTCACGCCCTTTTGCACCGGCAAGCGGATCAACACGTCGCGCGCGGTACCAAAGTTTTGCACCTGCACATCGGCAAACCCGAGCTGGGCCACCGTGTTGCGAACCCCAGCAAGATCAGCGGGCTGTGAATAAGTCACTTCCAGCAAGGTGCCGCCAGTGAATTCCACCGACAAATGCAGCCCTTTTGAAAACAGGAAAAACACCGCCGCCAGAAAAGTGGCCAGCGACACCAGGTTGAACACCAGCGCATGCCGCATGAACGGAATGTCGCGTTTGATTCGAAAAAATTCCATGCTGTTGCTTTCTAATCAGTTGGGGACAGGGCGGACTTACGGCATGTAGCTGCGGTCTGTCACACAAAATTTCACGATTCGGTCTTGAGGGCGGATCCGCCATCGGGCCGCCACACGGTGCCAATCGACACGGTTTTGAGGCGGTTTTGCCGCCCGTACCAGAAATTGACCACCCCGCGTGAGAAAAACACGCCCGAGAACATGCTGGTCATGATGCCCAAACAGTGCACCACGGCAAAGCCGCGCACCGGCCCCGAGCCAAAAGCCAGCAAGGCCAGGCCAGCAATCAGTGTGGTGATATTGGAGTCAAAAATAGTAGCCCAGGCGCGGTCGTAACCGGTGTGAATGGCCGCCTGCGCCGAGGCTCCGTTGCGCAGCTCTTCACGGATACGTTCGTTGATCAGCACGTTGGCGTCAATCGCCATGCCCAGCACCAAGGCCATGGCGGCCATGCCAGGCAGCGTCAAGGTGGCTTGCAGCATGGACAACACCGCTACCAGCAGCAGCAGATTGAAGGCCAGCGCAATGCTGGAAAAAATGCCGAACAGCATGTAATACAGGCACATGAAGACCGCTACAGCCAAAAAGCCCCAGGTCACACTGTAAAAGCCCTTGGCAATGTTCTCGGCGCCCAGGCTTGGGCCAATGGTGGTTTCTTCGATGATTTCCATCGGCGCAGCCAGCGAACCGGCACGCAGCAGCAGCG
>Ga0210058_1001562_pt1 | contig 20010 bp, 19 predicted proteins | sample CryGeymeta201511_FD_183979 | JGI IMG/M metagenome (GOLD analysis project Ga0210058, IMG submission 183979) | Groundwater microbial communities from Crystal Geyser aquifers in Utah, USA - Crystal Geyser metaG 2015-11 (SPAdes) (version 2) | ecosystem: Environmental > Aquatic > Deep subsurface >...
GCGCGTAGCGTAAAGGGCGATAGGCAATCCGTTCGAGAAGCATGGCTACAACCGCAGAGACGGCCATGGCCAGCAAAGTGACGAGGAGCATGCTCAAAAGCGGTTGCTTGTTCCAAAAACCTGATTGTGCCAGCGCGTTGGCCAGGAACACGGCTGTAAACGGCCCGCTCATAAAGACCTCGCTGTGCGCAAAATTGATCATCTTGAGGATGCCATAGACCAGCGTATATCCCATGGCGATCAGGGCATACACGCCGCCCACGGCCAGCCCTTTGATCGTCAGGTCGAGCCAGACACTGGGTTCATATTTTCCCGATTGGAGCGTCTTGATGGTGCCTACGACGACGAGTACCGCGATGGCCAGGCCAATAGCCCAGATCATCACATCTGTAAAAGTAATCCGCTGACGCCAGGTACGGAGCATCGTTAACTCCTTAATATTACAATGAGGGAAGATTTCATAAAAGAGGGACGAGGTGCGCCTCGTCCCTCAAATGTTTCTACTGCGATGAAGCGTTAGTGACTGACTTACGGCCAGATCTTCTCAGGCGGGTATTGGGCAACGCTGTACTTGTATGCAGCGATGTGTGGATCGGCGCAGTCGCCGGTTGGCGTGCAGGTCAGGTTGCCGGTTAATCCCTTGAAGTCCTTGGTGGCGAATAGCGCATCGCGCAGCGCCTGGCGGCCAATGTGCAGTGTGCCATCCGCATCCACCACCGCGACCTTTTCGATCGCAGCCTTGATCATCATGAAGGCGTCATAGGAATGGGCGTGGAAGATGCTGATCGGCTCCGTGCCAAATTTTGCCTTATAGGCCGGCACGAATTTATTGGCGTAGTCCGAACCGAAGGCGGTGAAGTCTGGGCTGGTTTGCATGAAGCCCACAACATCATCGCCCGCGGAGGCCACGAGGTCTGGGGAGAACAGGCCATCTGCACCCATCAGGAAGGTATTCTCCAGGCCGGGGGTGGTCTTGGCCTGGCGGATGATCAGGCCGCCGGCGGGCAGGAAGATCGGGAAGTAGATCACCTCCGGTTGGCCGGTTGCGATGTCAGCCAGCACCGAGGACATGTCGGTCTGGTTCGGATCCACAGCGGTCTGTACGGTGATCGTGCCGCCCATCTTCTTGAATTCCTCGGCAAAGACCTGCTGCAGTTTGTCGGCGTACAGGCTGCCATCATGAATGGTGGCTGCTTTCTTGACCTTCAGGAACTCCCATGAAAACGTGGCTGCCGCCGCGCCCTGGACCAGGTCGTTGTGTGCGGTACGCAGGTAGCCCGGATAGTTGTTCGAGTTGCCGGCCTCGGTCAGGTCAGGAGCTGTGTTCGAAGGTGAAACCACCGCGAACCCAGCGGCTGAGAGCATGGGCTCGGCTGCCCGGGCTGAGCTCGAGCAGGAGGTGCCGATCACGGCCACGATCGTGGAGTCGGCCGCCAGTTTGGTGCCGGCTGCCTGGCCGCCTTCGGCGCTGCAGCCGCCATCCTCGCCGTCGAGCTTGACCGCATGGTTCGCGATCTTGCCGCCGCTATCGTCAACGGCGATTTCAATGCCGTTGCGCGAGTCGACGCCCAGGGTTTCGTTCGGGCCGGCGATGACGAGTATGTAGGCGATATGGACGGGATCAGTAGGGCCAATATCCACGCAGCCGATGGCATCGGTGCATGCGAATGGTATGACCTTCGGGCCGCAAGCCGTTAGTACCATGCTGGCGGCGATCAGCAGAGAAAACAGGACAAACAAACGTTTAGACATCTTCTTCCTCCTTAAATGGTTGGTTGATGGTTTTTCTTGTTTAACAACTGTGGTAACTTGGGCACTGTTTTATTATCGCCAAGCCTCGCCTCCTTTCATTTGTTGATGGTGTCCTTCGGGAAACATACATACTATCCTACAGCAAATTATGGTATAGGTCAAGTAGGAAATCGTTGAAATTAATTATTTGGTCGGCTGTACAAAAGTGATTCGCGGATGCGCAGGTCGGTGTTGCGGATTTTCATAGCCAGGTCGGCCGCCAGCAAAACAACTGTTATCGCGGGAATGGTTCCTGGAGCCATTCTAGCGGGTTGACCTGTATACCATTAACCCAAATCTCCCAATGAAGATGCGGCCCGGTAACGCGCCCGGTGGCACCGATTTTGCCGATTAATTGGCCTGCCGTGACGTGGTCTCCGACGGCGACATAGATTTCTTCCTGGTGATATAAACCACTGTAAATTCCCCAGCCGTGGTCAATAATGGTGGCATTCCCACGTACTGTCTTGAGGCCGGTAAAGGCCACCACGCCATCCGCTGGGGCGTAGATATCAAATGGGTGCGCCTCCGAGCAGACGCCAAAATCAATTCCGGTATGGAATAAGTTGAGAACACCGCCGTTGTAAGAACGGCGATTTCCAAATTTCGAGCGGATGCAATACTGGCTGTCGACGGGCAACTGGAATGTCCCTTGCCAATATTTTTCAGGTGTAACTGGTGAAATCAAGGAAAGAAGCCATTGGTCTTCCGGTCCCGTGACTGCTGGATCAATAGTGTCCGCTTCAACCCCGTTGATGGATTCGGCGGGATAATACCCCGATTTGACCAGCACCATTTGCTCGAATGACTGGAGGGCGCCTTCCGGCAGGGTCGCTTCCAACCGCAGCGGGTAGATACCCGGCTCGGTCAGCGCATGGACGCCCTGAAGCGCCACCCAGGAGCCATCCTCTATTTGGAAGAAATGCAAGGGGTGGTCAATCAGCATTCCCCCCAGGGTTACGGGTTCTGTCACGGTGATATGGATCTGAACCGTGGCGCCTTGCACGGGCGGAAGGGGGGTCACCTCCACCGAAGCAAAGGCGGCGGGCAGGCCGGTCGGATTGGCGTCGGAGTTGCCGGAGGGGAGATAAAGCACATCGCCAGACAAGCCGGCCCAAGTCCCGGAAAGTTCGTTGATCTCGGTCAGGGTCCACGGGTCGGTATCCTGACGGACAGCCAGTTCGAGCATCGTCTCGCCTGCGTTCAGGTTCGAACGGGCCGGCCAGTCCGGTTGGTTCTCCTGTTGCAGAATAACCAGTTTGGCGCCCGCATATAGTTCCGTAGGGCTGACGATATGGTTCAATTCTCTCAACAGCGTTTCGTCAACACGGTAATGGCGGCTCAGGCTGCGCAGCGTCTCCCCAAACGGGACGATTTTGGTGATCAGCGTGCCGTTCAGGCCTTCCAAGCCGGGGATGACCAGGCGGTCGCCAACGTAGATGTCGGCATTGGGCAAACCGTTGGCGGCCATAATATCCTCGACGCCGGTGTTGAAGAGCGCGGCGATGTCCCAGAGCGTATCGCCCGCCTGGACGATGTACACTGCGCCAGCCGGTGAAGGCGATGGCGGCGCGGGCGTTTGTGCAGAAGCCGGTGTCACTGAGAACGCCAGAATCAGGCTGAGGGCTATGATGGAAAGGCGTTTATTCATTGATGAAAGTTACCTTATCCCCGATTTTGAAATCCGTTATCCGCTTGGGGTGGATTTCCAGGATGTATTTTGCGGGACGCTTCGGGAAGTAAGCAAGATGCCAGGCTTTGGCGTGGAGGGTGTCAACGACGGTGTAATCCGCGTTGATCCAGATGACCGCCAGGTCTGTGAAGACGGCCAGCATGTGAATGGCTGCGTCCAGGCGGCTCTCCCGTCGCTGGACGAGGAGCAGGCCCTCGTCCGGCGCGAGACGATGGCGAAAGGTCAGTCCGCGCAAGCGACAGAAGAAACTTTCGCAATAGCCAACCGATAGGAGTTGTTCGAGGGCGCGGTTTTGATTTTGTATTTGGATCTGGCGGGGCATGATGGTTCGCTGCAAATGAGAAACGGGGCGTTTTGTCCACCCCGTTCTGTTTTTTCGTGATCAGGCATTCTTCCTGCCGAGAACGGTGTCTATGCTGCTCAATAATTCCTGTGGGCTGAAGGGTTTGGCGATGTAATCGTCAACCTTGGCGATGTGGAGACCGAGGACTTTGTCAATGCTCTGGGCCTTGGCTGTTACGACGATGACCGGGATATCGCGGGTGGCCTCATCGGCTTTCATCTGCTGGTATACTTCCCAACCGTCCATGTCGGGCATCATGAGATCGAGCAGGACGAGATCTGGTTTTTCTTTGCGGACCATTTCCAGCCCCTCGCGGCCGCCCGCGGCGCCTTTGACATCGAAACCACGGCGGCCAAGGATGAGGCGAATCAGGTCAATCATTTCTGCTTCGTCTTCAATGCACAAGACACGTTTTTTTGTAGAGTCTGCCATCGCTATCACCTGCTCTTGAGTGGATTTTATCCAAGGCGTTCAGGTGGGCATATTATAGCACGCTTCGATTGTGAACAAATTGCCAATTTGTCCTCCAACTGAATATATTAGAGCTTTGTATAAAATACTCACCTGCACTGGCTTAGTAGTGTATAGGTTGGTATAATCAAACCAGTTTAAGAGGAGGTTCGTGTGAATTCTCGCGGCCAGTCATATATTATCTATCTCCTGCTATTCGTTGCGATTGTAGCGATGGTCTATTTCAATATAAAGCAACAACCAGGTACTCAAGAACCATTGACCATCAACCAGTTGGCAACTTTGATTCAGCAGGGCAAGGTCTCGCGCATTGTGATCCAGAATGATAATCAATTGCAGGTCATTTCTCCGGGTGATAATGGGACGATCGAACGGGCGGCCCAAAAAGAAGCTGAAACGACCCTCGTAGCGCAATTGATTGATCTTGGCGTTACACCCGCGCAGCTCGCTCCCGACAAGATTCAAGTCGAGGTTAAACCACCCAGTTCATGGATGAGCATCATGACCCTTGCGGGCTACGTTTTGCCTTTCCTGCTAATGGCCGGGTTTTTATGGTTTATCTTTCGCCAGGCGCAGGGCAGTAATAATGCCGCTATGTCGTTTGGTAAATCACGGGCACGCATGTTCAACAGCGACCACCCGACCGTCACGTTCGAGGATGTCGCCGGAGTCGAAGAATCGAAAGAAGAATTGAAAGAGGTGGTCGAATTTCTACGCGAGCCGCAGAAATTCATCCAACTGGGCGCTCGGATCCCGAAGGGCGTTCTACTGGTCGGCCCGCCCGGAACCGGTAAAACTCTATTGGCGAAGGCTGTTTCTGGTGAGGCGGGCGTCCCGTTCTTCTCGATCTCCGGTTCAGAGTTCGTGGAGATGTTCGTGGGGGTGGGTGCGTCTAGGGTGCGTGATCTCTTCGAGCAGGCCAAGCGACATTCCCCATGTATTGTTTTCGTGGACGAAATCGACGCGGTTGGCCGCCAGCGCGGCGCGGGTTTGGGTGGTTCGCACGACGAACGCGAGCAGACCCTGAACCAGATGCTGGTCGAGATGGATGGCTTTGACACGGATAACAATGTCATCGTCATGGCGGCCACCAACCGCCCCGACATCCTCGACCCGGCGCTGCTGCGGCCCGGCCGTTTCGACCGCCGCGTGGTGCTCGACCGGCCGGACATGCGCGGGCGTGAAGCGATCTTGCGTATTCACGTCAAGGGCAAGCCGTTGGAACCGGAGGTTGACCTGGGGACAATTGCACGCGGCACGCCCGGATTCGTGGGCGCTGATCTGGAAAACACCGTCAACGAGGCGGCCATCCTGGCGGCTCGGCGTAACAAGAAATCTATTGGCCAGCCTGAACTGGAAGAAGCCATCGAGCGCGTGGTCATGGGGCCTGAGCGCAAGAGCCGGCTGATTAGCGCCGAAGAGAAACGCATCATCGCCTACCACGAGGCGGGTCATGCTGTTGTGATCAACGCCATCCCCGAAGCCGACCCGGTCCAGAAGATCAGCATCGTGGGGCGTGGACAGGCGGAGGGCATCACCTGGTATCGCCCGGAGGATGATCGTGTGCTGACCTCGCGTAAGAAACTGATTGCACAACTGGCCGGTCTACTCGGCGGCCGGGCAGCGGAGGCGCTCATATTTGATGACATCACCTCCGGCGCTTCGAGCGACCTCGAGCAGGTGACGAAGATCGCACGCAATATGGTCACTCGCTGGGGAATGAGCGGCGAACTGGGCCAGATGACTTACGGCCAGAAAGAGGAATTGATCTTCCTCGGCCGCGAAATTTCGGAACAGCGCGATTATTCTGAAGCAGTTGCGCAGAAGATTGATATAGAAGTACGCAAACTTCTTGATGAGGCATTCGCGCAAGCGCAAAAGCTTTTGAAGAAATATCGCACGGAATTAGATTCGGTCGCCAATCGCCTGCTCGAAGTGGAGACCCTTACGCGTGAAGAATTCGAGAAAATCTTCCCTCCGCCGGTCCCGAAGAAGAGCGGCACGCCGCAGGTGGCAGGATGAAGTATTTGGGTAGAACAAGTAGACAAGTAGCAGGTAAACAAGTAGGCAAGTAGGCAAGTAGACAAGTTGATAGACAAGTTGATGAAGTAAAGAGCCTCCTGGTTTTTTCCAGAAGGCTCTTTTACTTCTCCCTTAGTACTTGTTTACCTGTCTACTTGCTTACTTGTTTACCTGTCTACTTGCTTACTTGTTTACCTGTCTACTTGCTACTCTCTTTGTGCTGCCTCACCAGTTCGCGGCGCAGGACCTTGCCGACGGTCGTCTTGGGCAACTCGTTGCGGAATTCGATGTGGGTGGGGACTTTAAAGGCGGCCAGGCGTTCCTTGCACCAGGCCTTGATTTCGTCCTCGGTGAGAGTCTCGCCCGGCTTGACCACTACCCAGGCTTTGACGGTCTCGCCGCGGTACGGATCCGGGATGCCCGCCACGCCGACTTCCAATACTTTCGGATTGGCGCTGATGGCTTCCTCGACCTCGCGCGGCCAAACTTGATAACCGCCGGGCTTGATGAGTTCCTTCTTGCGGTCAACGATGTAGAAGTAACCATCTTCATCCATGCGGGCAATGTCACCCGTATAGAGCCAGCCATCGCGCAGCGTGTTGGCGGTCTCGGTAGGCATGTTGTGGTAGCCTTTGAACACCTGAGGTCCCTTGACGACCAGTTCACCGATCTCGCCGATGGGCATCTCGGTCTTGCCGTCGTCCAGGCTGATGATCTTGGCGTCTACGTCGGGTAATGGAAGGCCGATCGAGCCGGTGCGGTTCTCACCATGCACCGGATTGCAGTGTGTGGCGGTCGGCGCTTCGGAGAGGCCGTAACCCTCGACCAGCTTACCGCCGGTCAGGGCCTCGAATTTCTCCTTCGTTTCGCGCATCAAGGGCGCCGAGCCGGAGATGCAGGCTTTGATCGAGCTTACATCGTACTTCCCAGCCTGGACATCTGCGTTGTTGTTTATGGCGTTGTACATGGCTGGGACGCCGGGATATATGGTTGGGCGTAGTTTTTGAATATCTCCCAAAATATCCTTCATGGCGCGCGGATCAGGCTCCAGGACCATGCTTGACCCGGCTGCCATTGCAAAGAGCATGCCCGCCACCATGCCGTAGACATGGAAAAGAGGGATAGCCATCAACACCAACTCGTTACCCTCACTCAGATCGGGCATATAAGATTTTATCTGGAGTGCGTTCGCGACCAGGTTGCGGTGCATGGCAATCGCACCTTTGGATATGCCAGTCGTTCCACCGCTGTATTGGAAAAGGGCGGTGTCGTCCGGGCCAATATCCATCTTGGGCCGGTCGGATGGTGAGTATTTGGCAAGCAGATCCTGGAACCAGATATCGCCTGGTTTCAGCTCGACGCGGAAACCGCCCTTCTTCTCTTTCACCAGGGTGAACAGCACACGCAGGATGGGCGGGAGCGTTTCCTTCAGGTTGGTGACGATCAGCGTCTTGATTTTGGTTTTGGGCTGCGCCACCTTCATCTTTTCGTAGAAGTTGCTCATAACGAGCATGATCTCGACGCCAGCGTCATTGACCTGGTGCTCGATCTCCGGTGGCGTGTACAATGGATTGGTGGCGACGACCACCCCGCCGGCCTTCAAAATACCGAAGTAAGCCATGACGAATTGCGGCGTGTTCGGCATGAAAACCCCGACCCGGTCGCCCTTCTTGACGCCCAATGCAGCGAGCGCAGCGGCAACCTTGTCGGTGAGCAAGTCCATCTCTTTGTAGGAGATGGTTGCCCCCTTGAAGATGGTGCAGGGCTTGTCGGGATATTTTCTCGCCGACTCTTCCAGGAAGTAATACAGTGGAACAGCAGGGTAGTCAATGGTGCGCGGAACACCTTTGTCGTACCGCTTAAACCAGGGATGTTCTTTCATACTTTTTTCCTCCTTGCATAAGAATTGGATGTCACCGTATATAAATAGTATAGAGGCAAAGGTGTCAAAAGTCAACTGGTTTTCGTAACTAATTATTCAAAATGGTGTTGCTTGCTTCCCCTTTTTCGATTGTTCGTGGAAGAGTGGCGCGGATGAATGACGCGAGCCTGGAAACGGTCACTTCCCCGGGGTTGAACCAGTGGATCTCAGGATCGTCTGGCTTGAACCAGTTCGCTTGCCGCCGGACGAAGATGCGCGTTGCCCGTTTGATCTCGAGGATGGCCTGCTCGCGGCTCATCTTCCCCTGCAAGACGGCCACGCACTGGCGGTATCCAATCGCCGACATGCTGGGCAGGTCTGGCGAGTAGCCGCCTTCGAGCAACTTCTGTACTTCGTCCAGGAGTCCGTTGGCGAACATGGCCTCGATGCGAGCATCCAACCGCGCGTAAAGTTCGGGACGAGGGCGAATCAGTCCGATGGTCAGCAGGCGGTAGGGCGCTTCGCCGAGGCCGCGCTGCGCTGAAAAGCGCTTTCCGGTGACAAGGATGACCTCCAAGGCGCGGATCGTCCGGCGGAGGTTGCGCGGATCTATCCTTTCGGCGGCGGCGGGATCGAGCGTTGACAATCTGGCATGCAGCCAGTCACGGCCCCGGACTTGGGCCAAGGCCTCCAACGCGGCGCGCAGGCGCGGGTGCGGACCCTGAGCCGGCGGCGTCCATTCATGCGTCACCGCCCGGACGTATTGCCCCGTCCCCCCGACCAAGAACGGCAGCCGTCCGCGCTGGTGGATGTCTGCGATTGCCTGGCGTGCAGCCTTCTGGAAAACGGCCAGGCTCCAGGTCTCGTCCGGCTCGGCCACGTCAATGAGATGGTGGGGCACGCGCGCTCGTTCGGCCGGCGTGGGTTTGGCGGTGCCGATGTCCATGCCGCGATAGAACAGCCGCGAGTCTGCGGAGACGATCTCGCCGTCCAGTTGTTCGGCGAGTTGCAGGCTGATTTCGGTCTTGCCAACCGCGGTCGGGCCGACGATCACAATCAAGGGGAGGGGAGACCCTAAAGGTTTCTTAAAACCTTTAGGGTCTTTATCGTCATGAGAGCACATTTTCGAAATGCGTGATGCGCGGCGGCTTCCCGCCGGGTGAACCTTCGACGGCAATTACGTCGCATTGCCAGTCGCCATCAATTTCGTGTTCCTGGAGGTAATGCTCCGCTGCGGACAGCATGTGGGCTTGCTTGCGCGGCGTGACCGAATCTTCAGGGTAGCCGAACGCTAGAGAGGTGCGCGTCTTGACCTCTACGAACACGATCTGGCCTTCGCGCTGGCAGATCAGGTCAATTTCGCCGTATGGGGTGCGGACGTTCGTCGCCAGCATTCTGTAACCCTTTTTGACAAGGTATTCTGCAGCGATTTGTTCGCCCCAGTGGCCAATTTTTTGCCGTCGGTTGCTCATCCTCGGAACTTCTCCACCAGGCTTCGCAGGTAAGCGAACAATCCACGCTTGCGTGGCGCGGCCTGGAAAACCAAACGGTTGTAATGTTCGAGCATGATCTGCGAGGTTCGTTCGATTGCGTATTGCCTGGAGGCTTTCCTCGCAGCTTCTCCCATTTTGCGCCGCAAGCCGTGATCCATGCACAGGCGGGTCATCTTGGCTGCAAAGGCCGCCTGGTTCTCGCTGGCAAGAAAACCGGTGATACCGTCCTCGACCGTATCCCCCACGCCGACCGATTGGATGCCCAGCACGGGAAGGCCAGTTGCCATCGCTTCGATCACGGACAGCGGATGTACCTCGGTCACTGAGGCTGTGACGAAGGCATCGCACATCGCCAGGTAAGATGGCAAGTGTTCATAATCTAACATGCCGACGAAGTGTATCCTGCTCGACACGCCGGTCTCGGCAGACTGGCGCTTGAGCGCCTCCTCCTCCGGTCCGCCGCCGACCAGGATCAAATGGGCGTTTTCGATTGCCTCCGCCAAGCCTGAAAAGGCTCTTACCAGAAAGCCGAGATTCTTCTCTGGCCCCAACCGCCCGGCGTAGACCAATAAGATATCCTCGGGTTTAAATCCGATCTTTGTACGTTGGGCCGGCTCGCTGGTCTGGTGGAAACGTTGAAGCTCGACACCGTTGGGCACGACTTCGATATGACAGGTCACTCCCAATTGCCGCAAAACATCCGCCATGCCGGCTGAAGGTGAAATCACCAGGTCTACCGCATCATAAAATGGAGGCATGTATGCCTGTAAAAATGTTGCACTTATTTCCTCCGGCAAGAGCGGGAGGTAAGCCTGGGCGTAAAGATCGTAGCGGGTATGGTTGGTGAACACGATCGGGATGCGCAGCGGCCGGCAGTAGCGCAAGGCAAGTCGTCCGCTCAAGAAAGGATGATGAACGTGCACCAAGTCCATCGTCTGGAGCAGGAGTTTTGCCTGGCGGCTGTAGCGGAAGGAGAGGTAGTAGCCTGTATCCACCAGCGGGAGTCCCGGCGAGCGGACGATGTTCGGCTCGTCGTCCTCGTGCTCCAGGTCTCCAAACGTGAACACGAATACTTCGTGGCCGGCCTGTTCGAGGTAACGTTTGTTCAAGGCGATGTAGTTCGTAATGCCGCTGATGTGTGGCTTGTACACATCCGTCATCATGCCGATGCGCATTTTCTTAATTTGGCTCTCCGTTCTGGCAATTGTAGGACAAATTGGCAATTTGACCTACCGAACCATCTTAAGTCAATGAGGATGCCCTGTCAAGGTAGGGTATAATTACACTGCCTGGGTCGTTATGGCCGGGATGAATTTTGAACACGCAATCATTATCCAAGGCAGTCTATGGCTAGCATTCCTATTTCCTTACCGTCGGATTACTGGCAATCCGTAAGCATCAGCAAGCAAGAACTTGAATTCATCAATAACTATCTATTCGAGAACGAGATACCGCTCACCGAAAAAGAGTTGTTGCCAGTTCTCGTCGAGGCGCGTATTTCCGCCGAGCGCGCCTCCCTGCTCAAGAAGCAGCGGGGGGAAGGGAAGGTGTATCTACCCAAAGAGCGATATAAAACCGGCGATAAGCTGGTTTTTCCTGCCCTGGATTGGCAGAAGGGGAAGGTGGCTGCTGTGCGTCCCGGTGTGAACCCGGAGATTGGCGAATTCGAGGTGATCGAGGTCGAGCTCAAGGGCGGAGGCAAGCGTAGCTTTGCCGCCAGCCTGAACGACCACAAGCTCAATCAGCCGCTCGACAACCCGCGCGATGATGATTTGTTCAGCCAAGAGAGTATTCTGGCTGTCTACGGCCTGGAACTCGAGAAAAAGTTAACCGCCGCGCTGCAAAGTGACGAGGGTCTGGTGCAGATTGCCGGGCGTTGGTTCCCGCGCGTGCTTTTGGTGGACGTGAACGTCGGCCATCTCAACCTGGCCGAGGCAGTTCTGGACGAGGCCAACGGTAAGCCCTTGTCGACCCATGCCTTGCTGGAGCAGGTCGAGTTGCCTGATACTGTCAACCCCAACCTGATCGAATTTTCCATGAACTATGCGCTCCAGGAAGACGAGCGCTTCGACGAGGTCGGGCCGGCCGGAGAGGTGCTGTGGTACCTCCAGCGACTGGAGCCGGAAGATGTCCGCCAGACGCCGGTGCAGTTGCGCTATACGCCCATCGAATATGATCGCTCTGTGCTGACGGATGAAATGTTGGCCCTGGAGGCGGAGCTAAGCGACGAGTTGAGTGATGCGGATATCCCGTCTGAGCCTGTGGACGAGGTGATCGTCAGCCTCACATATCCCCATTGGCGGGCGGGCACGTTACCGGTCTCGGCGCGGGTGCGCACGTTGTTTCCAACCGCGTATGAATCGCCGCGTGTCCGTTTTACCTTAGTGGATGGTCAGACAAAAGAGACAATGCCGGCCTGGGTCGTTCGGAAGAATCGTTATGTTTACGGCTTGAGCGAGTGGTATCGGAAGTATAGTTTGATCCCTGGCAGCATGGTCGCTGTGCGTAAAGGCAAAATGCCCGGTCAGGTCATCGTCCAGACCAGGAGCCGCCGCCCGACGAAAGAGTGGGTGCGCACTGTTTTGGTCGGTAGCGATGGCGGTATTGTGTTTGCGACGCTCAAACAGAACATCGCGGCTGATTACAATGAGAGGATGATCATTGCCGTTCCCGACGTGGACAGCGTAGACCAGGCCTGGGCGCAGGCAGCCAAGGAGCGGGCGCCGTTCGAATTATTGGTCAGGAATATCATGCTTGATTTGTCTAAATTGAATTTACAGGGCCATGTCCACGCTCAAGAATTGTACTCGGCGCTGAACATCGTCCGGCGCTGCCCGCCAGGCCCGCTGCTGGCAACGCTGGCGACGCAACCGGCCTTCGTTCATGTCGGCGATATGCACTTTCGCCTCGAAGAGCCTGAATTATGGTCGCCGACTGCGCGACCATAATGGTAGCCTATTGGCTGCCATAGCGGAGTGTAAGAATGAACGAAGTCAAGAAATTCAGCTTGGTCAAGCCCACCCTGCAAACACCTTTCCATATTGATTTCGAATGGTGGCAGGAGAATGACCGCAACTGGCGCGTCGAATTGCGCAGCCTGTTGTGCGCGGAGCACCAGGCAGCTTTCGCCGAACTGCCCGAGGATCAAATGATTGATTGGATTGACCCGGAAACGGCCGAGGTGCAGCAGATGGATGGCTTGGAGCACGCCCTGATCAGCCATTGCGCCCGGCGGGAGGGCTTTCTGGAAAATACCACGATGGTTGATGCCGTCTTTCGTTTGCTGTTAGCCAACGGCAATGCGCCCATGTCGGCGCAGGAACTCGGCGCGCGCCTCAACCGTCCAGCGGATATGATCTTACGGACGCTGGCCGGCCCGCGCGTGTATAAAGGTCTGCGTCCATTCGCAGTATAATTTGTTCAAGCCCCTGTAGCTCAATGGACAGAGCAGTAGCCTTCTAAGCTATTGGTTGTGGGTTCGAATCCCGCCAGGGGCGCTCATTTATCGTGTGTTGAAGTGTCATGTGTCAGGTGTTACTGGAACACGTGACATAGTTGTCCGCTGCACAGGCTGCGCTGGTTGAGTAAGGAGTAGTAAGATGGCAACCCTGATCTGGAAATCACAAGCCGCTGCCGAGAAGCCTTACGTCACGCTTCAGGCCATTGGCTGGCAGGTAAACGTCAAGTCTTATTCCTGGAGCCCGCCGACGGATGTCTACGAAACGGAAACCAGCTTTGTAGTGCGGGTCGAGGTGGCCGGGATGCGGCAGTCCGATTTTTCGATAAACATCGAGAAGAATTACCTGGTCATCAGCGGCGTACGCGCCGATTTGCCCGAGCGGCGCGCCTATCACCAGATGGAGATCCGCTTTGGAGAGTTCAGCACGGCGGTCGAGCTGCCATCCAGTGTGGATGTGGAGCGAGCCGAAGCGGAGTACGAAGATGGCTTCCTGACCGTCGTTTTGCCTAAGATCAAACCTGCTGAAATTAGAATCGTAAGTTGAGCATTTGCTGATTATGGTTGCCGAAGGAGCAACCATTATGTCTGCCTCACGCTGGTACGCGAATTTGATAGAATTCCTTGAATGGGTAGGGACTGCGGACACTTCGTTGGAAGAAATGTTCCTGCCTTCCATTCTGACGCGCCTGCAAAAGAAAGAAGAGCCGGAAAAACAGCCGGAGCAAGAGCCGATCTCCGAGGAGGTGGTGAAGTACCCGGACGTGCTGCCGATCCTGCCCCTGCGCGGCGTGGTTGTTTACCCGCAGACGGCTATGCCGTTGACCATCGGCCAGCCACGCTCGATCAAGGTCGTGGACGATGTCTCTTCTGGGGACAGGCTCATCGGTCTGGTGGCGGCGCGCAACCCTGAGCTTGAGAATCCTGGCCCGGCCGACTTGTACACACATGGCACGATCGCGGTCGTCCACCGCTTATTCCGCGCCCCTGATAACACCCTCCGGTTGCTGGTGCAGGGATTGGTGCGCTTCCGGCTGGGTGAGTTCATCCAGCAGGAACCGTATCTCAAGGCGAAGATCGAGTTAGCCCCGGAGCATGTCGAGACCGGCCTCGAAATTGACGCCCTGGCGCGCAATGCCCGCGACCAGTTCGAGCACATCGCTGAGATGAGCCCGTCAATTCCAAAAGAATTGGTGATGTCCATTACCACGCTGGAAGACCCATTGCAGACGGTCTACACCATCGCTAATTTTCAGCGCATCGAGTTTCAAGATGCCCAGCAGCTTCTGGAGCTGGATTCGACCCAGGAGAAGCTGCATAAATTAGTCGGCCTGCTGGTGCGAGAAGCGGAGGTGCTGCAGCTCGGGCAGAAGATCCAGAACCAGGCGCGTTCCGAGATCGAGAAGGTTCAACGCGATTACTTCCTGCGCGAACAGTTGAAGGCGATCCAAAAGGAATTGGGCGAGAAAGACGAACAGACCGTCGAGATGGAGGAGTTTCGCCAGAAGATCGAGGCGGCGAAAATGCCCGAGGAAGCCGAAAAGCAGGCCAAACATGAGCTGGATCGCCTGTCTCGGTTGCCGACGGCCGCGGCCGAATATGGCGTCATCCGCACTTACCTGGACTGGTTGGTCACACTGCCCTGGTCGCAAGGTACGACGGATAACCTGGACATCGCCCATGCCCGCAAGATCCTGGATCAGGATCATTACGGCTTGGAGGATGTCAAAGAGCGCATCCTGGAGTTCCTGGCAATTCGCAAACTGCGCCTGGAGCGCAAGGATGAGGAACAGGCCCCATCCAAGGATCTTATCCGTCGCGAGCGCGAGGGTGTGATTCTGTGTTTCGTCGGGCCGCCTGGGGTAGGGAAGACTTCGCTGGGCCAGTCCATCGCCCGCGCCATGGAACGCAAGTTCATCCGCATTTCGCTGGGCGGGATGCGCGACGAGGCGGAAATCCGCGGCCACCGGCGCACGTACATCGGCGCCATGCCCGGACGCGTCCTGCAGGCTTTGCGACGGATCGAGTCGCGCAATCCGGTCTTCATGCTGGATGAGGTGGACAAACTGGTCTTCGACTTTCACGGCGACCCGGCCTCGGCCTTGCTCGAAGTGCTCGACCCGGAACAGAATGTCGAATTCCGTGACAATTACCTGGAGGTCGCTTACGACCTTTCCCAAGTATTTTTCATTACCACCGCCAATACATTGGAAACCGTCCCAACCCCGCTGCTCGATCGGATGGAGGTCATTCATCTCTCCGGCTATACCGAGAATGAAAAGATTGCTATTGCTAAAGGTTACCTGGTGCCGCGTGAGGTGCGTGAAAATGGCCTGCATCCTGAGGAAGTGAAGTTCACCCGGAAGGCGTTGAGCACGATCATCAACCAATACACGCGCGAGTCGGGGGTGCGTAACCTGGAGCGCACAATTGGGTCGGTGTGCCGCAAGATTGGAACGCGCATCGCCGAGGACAAGAAAGGGCCCCCTAGCGTCACGCCAAAGGTCCTGAAGGAATTGCTGGGCCATCCCATCTTCCTCGCGACGGAGGAGATCAATGTCCGCACCTCGATTCCGGGCGTGGCGCCCGGCCTGGCCTGGACACCCTTCGGCGGCGACGTGTTGTTCATCGAAGCGACGCGCATGCCAGGCTCGAAGGGTTTCCAGCTTACGGGTTCGCTCGGCAACGTGATGCAGGAATCGGCGAAAGCGGCGCTGTCGTACGTCCGTTCACGCGCCGAGGACCTGGGGTTGGACAAAGATTTCTTCGATAAAACAGACATCCACATGCACATCCCAAGCGGTGCGCAGCCGAAGGATGGCCCCTCGGCAGGGGTGACGATGGCGACTTCGTTGGTCTCGCTGATCTCCGGGCGTTCGGTCAAGAAGGGCGTCGGCATGACCGGCGAGATCACCCTGCGCGGCCAAGTATTGCCCGTAGGGGGCATCAAAGAGAAAATGCTGGCCGCCCATCGCGCCGGTTTGAAGACCGTGATCTTGCCCAAACGCAACGCCCTTGACCTGGAAGATGTACCCGAGGAAGTGAAGAAGTCGCTCAAGTTCATCTTTGCCGAATCGGTGGATGACGTGCTGGCCTCTGCTTTGGAGAAAAAGAAATCGGTTCGTAACTCCCCTCAACCAAAACCCTCGCAGAATGGGAAGGGCGATGCTGAAAGTATTGCTGGCTGAAGATGACCGCACGATGGTCTCTCTCCTGGAAATCCTCCTGAGAATGGAAGGTTTCCAGGTAGTCGTTCTGGCCGGTGAGTGCAGTGACATCCTTGAGGTCGTGCGCAGAGAGATGCCAGCTATTGTCCTGATGGATATTTTCCTTGGGGATACGAATGGGATTGATCTCGTTCGCAAGATAAGACAGATTCCTGAACTGACGAACACGAAGGTGATCATGACCTCAGGCATGGATCTGCGGGATGAATGTCTGGCCGCCGGCGCGAGTGATTTTCTGCTCAAACCTTATATGCCTGAAGACCTGGTTCAAAAGCTCAAATCTATAAAATAGGCCAGGCGTGTGAGTCGACCGATCCGAATACGTGAATTTTGCTTTCCAGGTGATTATCCTGTGGTTCGCGAGCTGTGGTCCTCGGCTGGCCCCGGCATTCACCTGCGCCGCTCGGATGAGCCAGAGGAAATCCAGAAAAAGCTCCAACGGGACCCAGACCTGTTCCTGCTGGCCGAAGACGACGGTAAGGTGATGGGTAGCGTCATAGGCGGGTTTGACGGCCGCCGGGGGTTGGTCTATCACCTCGCGGTCGCCGAAGACTACCGCAATCAGGGCGTGGGCGCTTTGTTGATGGAAGAGTTGGAAAAACGCTTGCGGGCAAAAGGCTGTATCCGCATCTACTTGCTCGTCACCCGCGACAACCCGGAGGCGATAGCATTCTATGAAAAATACGGGTGGGAGAAAATGGATTTGCACATCTATGGGAAGGATATTGCTTAGATGACTTTGCGCTTTGGCATCCTGACTGCTTCTGACCGTTCAGCGCGCGGCGAGCGCCCGGACCTCTCCGGCCCGGCGCTGGCCGAGTTGATTGCTTCCCAGGGCTGGGAGGTCCTCTGCCAGGCCGTCGTTCCCGATGACTTGACCGTTCTGCGCGAAACGTTGATCGCCTGGGCCGAGCGCGGCGACCTGGACATCATCCTGACCACTGGCGGGACGGGTTTCGCGCCCCGCGACGTTACCCCAGAAGCGACGCTCGCAATTGTAGATCGCCTGGCGCCTGGCCTGGCTGAAGCCATGCGCGCCGCCAGTTTGCAAGTCACGCCGCATGCCATGCTCTCGCGCGCCGTAGCCGGTATTCGCGGTCAGGTGCTGATGATCAACCTGCCGGGCAGCCCAAAGGCGGCGGTTGAAAATTTGCAGGTGGTGTTGCCCGTGCTGACCCACGCGGTCGAGTTATTGCGTGAAAACCCCTTGGCGGAAAAGCATCACTAGCCAATAGACGGTGCAGAAGGTTCATCCCTTGCCACTCCCTGGCCTCTGGCTTATAATCCCGCCCGTTTGCAATTCCCATCACCCCATACCCCTCTGCCGACATGCCCTGAACGGCCCAAAGGGGAGAAAGGGGCAGCGGCGAGAAAAATAAAAGTGAGGAAGTATGATTGATGTAAATGATCTTCGTAAGGGTGTCACCTTCGAGCACGATGGTATGCTCTTCCGTGTCTTGGAATACAGCCACAATAAGCCCGGACGCGGCAATGCCACGATCCGCATCAAGGCGCGCAACCTGCGCACAGGCACCACGCTTGAAAAAACCTTCCAGTCCGGCGACCGTGTCCAAGATGTGCGGCTGGACTATCATAATGTTCAGTACCTCTACACCGACGGCGAGCTTTATCACTTCATGGACAACGAGACATTCGACCAGCCGGCCGTGAAAAGCGACCTGGTCGGCGAATACGCCGGTTATCTCCAAGGGGGCATGGAAGTCAAGCTTACTTTCTACGATGGCGAGGCCATAGATATTGAATTGCCCACCTCGGTTGATTTGAAAGTGGTTTCGGCCGAGGCTTCGGTGCGGGGCGATACCGCCACAGGTGTGGTCAAAAAGGTTAAGACCGAAACCGGCCTCGAGGTCCAGGTGCCGAACTTTGTCAACGAGGGCGATACGATCCGCGTGGACACTCGCACCGGCGCCTATCTCACACGAGCCTGATGAGAACACCTGCTGGAACTGAGTGCAAATATTTCTACGGCGACTATTACCGCGGCCGCCAACAAGAAGAGTGCCGCTTGCTGGCCGCCTCCGGCGCGCGCTGGACCCGGGATCTGTGTCGCACCTGCCCGGTCCCGTCCATCATCCGCGCCAACGCCTGCGAGTTCATGGTCTTGCGCGCCGAAGTGACCCGCCCGGTGACGGCCGCCTTCCAACGCCGTGTGCAGGTCAAGGCTTTCTGTGAAAAGACGCAGCACGCTGGCTTCGATCCACATATCGGCTGTGGCGAGTGCCATCCTTTGCCGCAGATATTCAGTGAACAAGTAAACAAGTAGCCAAGTATCCAAGTAACCGCGCGACCACCTGACCACCCGACCACTTGACCACCCGACCAAATGACCATTACCTTGCTGCTCGACCTGGACGACACCCTGCTCGAAACGAACATGGCAACCTTTTTCCCTGCCTATTTGCAGGCGCTTTCCGCTGCGTTGAGCCATCTGACGCCGCCAGAGACCATGCTTCCGGCGCTGATGTCTGGCACCAAGCGGATGATGGAGAACCTGGATCCCGCCCTGACCCTGCGCGAGGTCTTCGACGCTTACTTTTTCAAAAAGCTGGGTATGGCGCGTGATTCTCTCCAGGCGACCATTGACAACTTCTACGACGAGGTCTTTCCAAATCTGGGTAGCCTTACCAAAGCGCGCCCGGAGGCCATTCGGTTGGTGGATTGGGCTTTCGAGCAGGGCTATCGTGTGGCAATTGCCACTAATCCGCTCTTTCCACTAAAAGCCATCCAGCATCGTTTACGCTGGGCCGGCTTGCCGCCCGAAAGGTATCCGTTTGCGCTGATTTCGTCTTATGAGCGTTTTCACTTCACCAAAGAATCGGTTGCCTATTTTGGTGAAGTGATGGGCCAAATGGGTTGGCCGGAGGATCCCGTCGTCATGGTTGGCAACGACATGGATATGGACCTTCGACCTGCGCAGCAGGCCGGTCTCCCCATTTTCTGGGTCAAAAATGGCGATGAGATTTCGCCTGAGTTTGACGCCATACCTCAAGGCAGGCTGGAGGAATTCCGTAACTGGCTGGAAGGCGTTGATCCGCAGGCGCTTCAGCCTGCATACAATTCACCGCAAGCTTTACGAGCGCTGTTACGTTCCACACCGGCCGTGCTCGCCAGCCTGACGCGCGACCTGTCCGCGCGTGCCTGGAGCCGCGCCCCGAAGCCGGACGAATGGCGCCTGACCGAGATTATCGGCCACCTGCGGGATGTTGATCGGGATGTCAACCTGACGCGCTTGCGCAAGGTCTTGGCTGAGGTGAATCCGTTCATGGCCGGTGAGGTCACCGATGATTGGGTGAAAGAACGCCAGTATGCCCGCCAGGATGGACGCGACTCGCTGGCGCAGTTTACGGCTGTCCGCAAGGAGCTTTTAGCGCTGCTGGATGGGCTGCAGGCTGAGTGGAATCGCTTGGCACGCCACGCGATCTTCGGCCCGACGAGCTTGCAAGAATTGGTGGGCTTTATGGCCGGGCATGATCGCTTGCATGTAAAGCAGGCTTTCGAGGCCATCGGCTAAAATCAGGCCAGGCGTATCTCATTTTTACTTGCTGTGTTATAAAGTCCAGGCTTCTGGACGTTTTTCTGGCTCTCTGGGATTTGCCGTGATAGGCCAGCATATCTGGCGTTTGGCGTAAGG
>Ga0210058_1001577_pt1 | contig 19892 bp, 20 predicted proteins | sample CryGeymeta201511_FD_183979 | JGI IMG/M metagenome (GOLD analysis project Ga0210058, IMG submission 183979) | Groundwater microbial communities from Crystal Geyser aquifers in Utah, USA - Crystal Geyser metaG 2015-11 (SPAdes) (version 2) | ecosystem: Environmental > Aquatic > Deep subsurface >...
TTCTGATGAAAGGAGTAATCTTCGTTAGGCTGTGCATACTGGAAAAGGATTATGAAGTTAAAATTCGCGACTGGACTTGCGTATTTTACTCGTAATTCTTTTCTACACAACCTGATTAAGTTTTACAATTGATATTATCATCTAAATAATTTTTAAATGATAAAACTTTATCTTTATTTTTAGTTAAATCATCTATGTTATTAAACATCTCTCTTTGAATCTCTGGAATTAGTCTTTTCCATTCTCAAGAAGGAAAATCTTTTATTTTATTTATTTTCTCAAATTCAATAGCAAAAATTTTATTTTTATAAATTAAAGATAAACTATAACTATGACTTCAGGTTATAGCATTAAATCATATATATAAATTATTACCTTTTTTCATAGCCTTTTTTATTAATTTAATTTATCCAAGCTCACTAATTCATTATACATTCTCTCAATGAAAAATAAAAATCACCGGAATCACATATATGGTCTGTTTAGAAGAAAGTGAGTATTATAAGATGGGAATCAAAATTCAAATTTGGGATACTTTTCGTGGTTAAACTCTGAATTTCAGATAACAAAATCTATTCCTATTGTTCATAAGTCTTTCTTTTCTGCCAACTTAGTTCAATTATAGGCATATGTTTTTATGTGGTTCATTCACAATAACTCTCATATGTCTTTTATGTAAGATTCCAAAAAAGGATCTCAAGCATATATGTAATTTTTATTCAAAAATACTTTTTCATCAAGTATATCCATTTTGGATTTTATTTCTTTTATCTCTTTGTTAATTATTGATTTTACCAAATTAGCATCTATTCATAATTTTTCTCAGATTTTCTCTATGAAATCTATAATTCAAGCGAGTCAAAAGGGAATAGAAGAATTTATAAAATTAACTCAGAGCCTTTTGGATAAGATTCTTGTAGCCATTTCTCAATACGGAAAAGAAACCAAAAGTTTTGAAATTTCTACGTTTTTCAAATCACTGTAGTTATTTCCATCAAGCCATATACAATCTACATTGATTCATAACAAAGATAAAATCCTTTTTATCTCTTCTATATTACCAATCACATCTCACTCATTTCTATCAAACAAGAATCAGATTATAGAGATATGTTTTTCTTGTTTTTCTTTAGTTGTATCTATATCAATTTTTTTTGCTAATTCTTTTAAGAAAATACTATATCAATCTATCCAGAATTTATCTGTAAAGGATGGGACAAAAAGAAAATCTTTTGTAAAATCCGAGAAAATATTGGCATAATGTATTGCTAATAGTCATGTTACCGGCATGCACGTAACAACTCCTAAATTGAACTTGGGATTATCTTCTATAAATCAAAGTTTTCTTCAAATCTTATCATCATATCCCCTAATCATTTTGTTGGGCATAACTCAAGAAAAATATAGCCTTGTATCTATGCTTGGAGTTTTTAAATTAGAACACATATCATGTGTTTTAAAAAGCATATCGGCTTTATAAAATACACAGTCGGGTCAATCAACATAAAGCGCCGAATCCTTTATTGCATTTACTCACATCATTATCCCGGATAAAAATGGACTTCCGTACAATTGAGAATATTTTTCTATTATTTTACTCATAAAATTTTACTTTAGGTAGTAGCTTAATTTTAAACTCTTGTAAACTTGCTTTTCACATTTTCTAATCAATCGCTCGAAGCTTCTATAAAATCAATCTATGCCATATTCAAAATCTCAAACGGAGAATTGCTCTTTATTAGAATCAAGAATTCTTTTATCATTGGCTATTTCAGAATAGAAACAATTTATATCACTTTTGATAAAATTATCCAAATCCTCTTTTTTATTTGAGATAATAATATGAAAACCCTCTTTTCTAAAATCATCCAAATCTGGGCTATCCTCGGTGTTATTATGGTAAATAAAGAAACTTAACTGAAATCACATATCCCTTAGGAAAGAAAGTATGGGCATTCACCTAAAATTGTCATTTATAAACTGTTTTACGTGAGATTCATGAATGATGAATCATAGCCTGAAAAAACCGACTTTTTCATATAAGAGCCTATTCTCCATTTTCTTCCTCGACAATATGCTGAATAAATCCTGTACAGAAGAAGTTTTTCACAGTTTCACTAAAATATTCTCTGTGAGTTCTCTAATTTTCGTTACTCCAAAAGGAGTGGACGATTCTATCTGAGGAACCGGATATAATTTGAATAAGCCTTGAGCCTTGGTTTCTTTTCATGTAAAGAATACAACCAGATTATAATCAAAAATTCTTTCCAAGTCATTTTTGTTTATATTAGGCAGAAGTATATTTCATACCTTTATATCAAAGTTCTTTTCCAAGAAAGATATAACCTCAAAAGCATTTTTATTCTTATTTAATCAGAAAAACAATATTTCATTATTTTTTTTCGAAGAACGTTCAACGTTTATGCATTTCAGATAATTTATAACAGTTTTGTATCAGCTATCTATATTTTGATCCGTGTAGTAAATCTTCTCTTTAGGAATATTGTTAATTTTAAAGGCCGATTCTATATCGTCTCACATAATGACGGATATACAGGTTTTATTAAGGGCGATCATGTCATGCTCATTGACCAGTTTTTTGTCGCTCAATATTTCTTTTATCTTTTCATTTCATCCTATGGTTATAGATTCATAATCCGTGATATTCGTATTCAAATATGTATCTTTTATATTATCATCCTTTCAAAAAACATCCTCGACGTAAACATCTTTATTATGATAATCCACAAAATTAGTAAAAGACTCTTTTGGTCAACTGCACTTCGAGCATTCAAAGTCGCTATGATATATGTTTAAAATCGATTTTTCTTCCATCCTGAAGCTCATATCACTCCTTCGTCTATATGAGTAATCATCCAAAAAATTAAAAACCAATTTTTCTTTTACGTCAGCATACCTCAGCTTTTCCTCGTCAAAGATATTTATAAACTCCGATTCGTTTCATAAAATAAATAATCACTCTTTTTTTTTCTTTAGGAAAAACAAAAAGATTTTTTCATACTTTTTTAGAATCACTTGAAGCAATTTTCAAATATTTGTATTTTCTCAAAAATACTTATTTATGATTAATTTATCCGATTTTAAGGATATTCAATATATGATGAAATCATCTCATAATGAAATGCTGATGAACAACTCATTGTAAAGATAAATATTTTTATATAACGAACCACTAAAATGAGCCTCTATTATATTATTTATGATAAGCGAGAGATTAGTTTGCATGATTATCGGAAAGTCTTATCAAAAATAAAATTCATAAAACCGTTAACATCCATATTTATTTTTGAATACTTAATGCAATTTTTGGAATAGGTCTCTAAATTATTCGGATTTTCAAGAAAAAATGCTATCTTCTCTTTCAGATCGTTAACATCTCAATTCTTGTAAACCAGACCAAGTTTATTATCCATAATTTCTTTTACTATGAGTCAATCATTATAGGGAACTATAACAGGCTTTCACGAACAAATGGACGTTGCTAGCATTTTATGTCGGTCATCATTGCTGAACTCGGCTTTTGGCGTATGGATAAAAAACGAAGATAGTGCAAATGCTCATAAAAATCAGTAATAGCTTTTAATTTGTGGTATTCCCAAAAAATTCTCCATTTCATGGATATTATCACTTATTAATACTCATTTTCATTTTAAATCCAATTTTTTTAGAATGGAAAAATCCCGACTCCATGACATTCCGCCCGAGAGTACAAAATTATCAATCTTTGTTAAGATTGATATATTTTCCAATAATTGAATATTCTGGGGATTGAAGAAATTGTATATTTTTGTATTTTCAGTATTCAGAAAAATATTCGTACTATATCAAATATACTGGCTCTTAAAGGAGGAAAAAATATTTTTATATCTTCAATAGACTCACTCGTCAGATACGCTTGCTCAGGTAATTAGATTTATATTTTCATGTTTTCACTTGTAATCATATTGCAAAGAAAAAACTTCCGTATCTTCATCTATGATAGAATCAATCAAAGCATCGTCGATATCTTCATTATATATGAATCTAAAATTCTTATATACATTTTTTAATTCGTTGAAAAATCAGCTATAATTGAGTTTTTTTCACCATTGTTCTCAGAATCTGTATAGAATGGTGAGATTAATGTTTGAATTCTGACAAAAAGAAAGGAAGGCGTTTTCAATGGTTTCTTGAATTCAAAATCAATTCACTATAAATAGCACTTTTTTATCCAATTTAATCTTATTAAAGGACTTTTGTAAATAAGAAACATTTTCTTGTAAAAAAATATTTTTTATCAAGATTTCATACTTAATGAAATTACCAATAATCAAATCAATATCATAATATTGGTTATTGTCTGAATTTACCCAGGAATAAATATGATTTATATCTGAAAAATCTCTTATCGAAAAGTAAAAATTATCAGTTTTTTTATAAGTGTTTCAGGAATTCAATAAAGATGCCTCGACTATTTTAGTTCAAGTAAAAATAATTATTTTACTATTATTATTATCAATAATATAAAAATATATATTCATATATTTGAATATTCAATCCAGTAATCTTTTTAGTTTACTACTCATATTATGAATTTGAGATAAAATCTTTTATTCTTGATTTAACTGATTCTTTTCAGGAAAAAAGTATCCAATTTTTATAAAATCACAAACAATAATCGGTATATTTACAAGTTTTACACTCATCGAATTTTTGTTTTTCCTTCCATAGAGCTCTATAGCTCTCTAGGTTTGAATTATTTACCTCCCCCTTCATTTTATCTTCCTTGAGATTTCTCAATCTTTCGTATTCCAAATTATATTCCGGATAATCCAGTATGCACAACGGAGGGGATGTAAAATGGAAATCTGGTAAAATCCTATTTTCTACGGCAAAACCTATGATCTTTTTTATCTCCAATAATTCTTTTTTATCATAATGTAATAGCAATTCGTCTTTGTTGATTTCTGCATATCAATTTGGCTGGCAATGTCAGAAAGATATTGGAGAATTACCGTTTACCTTAGGCAATAAGGATAAAAAATCTATTTCTAAGAGGAACTTTAGGTAATCGTATATTTTATACAGATTTATTTTAGTTATGACAATATTGAATCAGATATAAATCCTATTCTGTAAGGATTGCTCTCTTACATATGATACCCACTCGATAAAGTCACTTATATTATAATAAACTCATAATTTTTTATTTACAGAAACATCAGAGGAATGTTGGGCCAAAAAGATATTGGTAAGTCATGAATCAATCAATTCATTGATTAAATTTTTATTTTTATATAATTGCGAACCGTTCGTTTGTATTTCAATTATTCAAACTCATATTTTTTTAGCTAATTTAATATAATTAGACAGATTTTTATTCAATGTGGGTTCTCATCAGGAAAACGATAAATTTAGATTTTTTAATTGTTTCGTATTGTACTTTTTTACCAAAGATAAAATTTTGGAAACAACCTCTTTCGATGAGATATCTGCAATTCCATAATTATTCACTTTGCTCACATTGCAAAATTTGCATTTCCAGTTGCATTTGTAAGTAATTCTTATTATTTCATTTATATATATTTTTTTTTCTTCAGACATAAGAGTTTAGATAATTGGATTAATTTCCTTGAATGAATACAGTCTATCATAGTATATGGATGGACCCCAGCACATATTTGTGTATATGCACTCTTTACACTTGGGCAAATGAGACCTTTCCCTAGGAATCATATTATCATCCGATAAATCCAATCTGTTTATCTCAATATCATTTCTATACATATTGACCCTTGTCTGATAATCAAAATCATCGGTCAATTTTATATAGGAAGATAAATGTTCTTTTGGGAAAACACAAAAAGGAAAATCCGGCAATTTTAATCTTATTTTCTTGTCTTCGCAATATTTTATTATTGGCAGAATTTTGTCTATACACTCTTTGTAACTAGGAGCGATCAGGTTTAAAGTATGCTCTTTTCAATAGTAGTCCAAATCCAAATCGGGATATGATATTGCAATATCCAATAAGGAATTATTGAAACAGAACTGAACCAAGTCAAACAATAAATGTAGATTATCTTTAACTATAACTATGTTAACTTTTAACATAGTTCCTTTCCAGTATTTATTTATGTTAGCAATAACATCATGCCAATGTACAAAACTATTTGATCTTGAAATTATTTTTTGGGTTTTTTCATCAATAGCCTCCATTGACAAGATCAAATTATCTATATATGGAAGATATTTTTTTGCTTGTGTATCGATATGAAGAGTAGTGCTATTCGTGGTGACTAGTATCGTATATCAGAGCTTCTTTCATAATTTTAGCGCATCCAGAAATACAGGTTGGATAAAAGGCTCTCATCATAAAAAACTAACGTGATTAAATCAACCCTTTTTATATTTTATTAATAATTTCAGAATCTCATATTTAGTGACTTTCTTGTCCCAAATTTTCTCCATATTCGGAAACTCCTTGCAATATGTACATTTATGATTACATGTCCATCCAACATATACTTCTAATCTTTTGTATTCCATAAATGTTCGAATTTATTACAAAAATTACTTAAGATCAAATCTATGTATTTTACAGATTGTAATACTTTTCCAGTATACTCTTTTTCCACCATACTTCAAATCCTATTTGTATAATTTTCAGAGATTTTCTTGTCTTGTAAATCTGTAGTTATTCAGGCAAAAACATCTCATATTTTCAATTTTTTTTTGTATTTCTCGAATCTTGATGAGAGAATGAGATTTGTTCAATAGATGGTTCCATCGGTGTCTATTACGAGTCAGAGATTGAAGAATGAGATATCGGAATAGTTTTCGAGATTGATGAGTTCGAATCGGTTTCAATCCTTATAAAAATCCAGAATCTGATCGAATCATTTTTTGAGATTTATGAGTCATTCTCTGGTCCATTCGGAATAGTATTCTGGCAAAAAATTGAACTTTCTCACTCACAAATCGTATATGAATTTGAAATTGGCGAAAAAATCCCGAGCGTTTTTCGAGGTGATAACCTGATTTACCCTTATGAAATCGCCGTATTTCCTCGTATTTCCTATGATAATTTCGGACAAATCATTTCAGTTTTTCGTATTTCTGTTTTCTCCGGTAGCCTTGCCATCGCCATCGAGGCTGAAAGTGAGTGTGATATTATTGTTCCGGGCAAATGACATAAAGTCATCGTCTATGAGAGTGGAGTTCGTAGTAATATAGAAATTTCTTTCTATTTTTGCCGGAAATTCACGGACGATATATTGTATGTTTTCTTTCTGCAATAACGGTTCTCCGCCAAAAAACTTGATCTTCCCGACCGGAAAATTGCTCTTTTCCAGGAAGGACAGGCTTTGATCGATAACTTCCCGGGAAATACTGTTATCATGCTTGTTCACATCGCAGTATTTGCACCGGAAATTACAATCGTAGGTGAGGATATAGATGAGTTCCATTTAAAAATGATAAATATCTAAATATTTCTGGAAGATTCATGTACAGGGTTTTTCTTTCCATTTGCACTTCTTACATTTTTCTACAAAAGTTCTTTCCCGAGAGTTGTCCGGGGAATAAATATCTACAAGTGCAGCCTTTCAATTCTTATCGAAAACTCTTTCTATAGTGTGTCTTTCTTCCCAGTGTTCATCATTGGAATAGTCGGCATTCTCTTCTCATAAAATACAGGATGGTATTCAGAAAAATCTCAGTATTTTCTCGCTACTTATGCATTTATTTACTATTCATGGAATGAAGTTTTTGAAATCATTCAGATCAAAAGCCAAATCTTTATAATTGTGTTTCGCGCTTCCTTCCGGTGCTATGTTCGAGACAAGAGCCTGTTGGAAGTTATATCCGGAATTCATAACAAAATCCATTATTTTTTCCACATCTGTATAATTGTACGTATTTATGACGATATTTAAAAAGAAATAGTTATCGGTTTTATATTTTTCGATATTTCTCGCAATAGTGGGGAAATTATTAAAATGCCATTTCATTCCAGTTTGTTTTCCGCACGTTTCGAGTGAATACCAGTGAACTGACAAAGACAATTCGTTTATGTATTTCAATGCTTCCTGTGCAAATATTTCAGAAGAAAACATAACACCGCTTGTTCCCACGTATATTTTGTATCCGAGCTTTTTCGTGAATTTCAACAGGTCCAGAAATCCCGGTATAAGAGTCGGCTCTCCTCCTGTGAAATTCACATGTTCGTATCATTTTTTCCGTCTGTCGACCAGGATAGTCTTTATCTGCAGTAAAGACAGTGGATGATTCTGGAAATCATCCATTCTGTCCGCCTCGCTACAAAATATGCACTTATGCGGGCAGATATAGGAAATATGGAATTCTAATCTTTTCATTGTTCAATATAAATTAAATTGGTGAAAAAATCTCAAATACTTTTATTAAAAGTGAAAGTTTTTCCATAATAAGTTCTCAGTGCTGATTGTTCTATCTCATTAATTCTGTCAATGTGAAAGTAGTTTATAATCTCCGAGAATTGCCCGTCTTTCATTCTTCATATCGGTTCAAATCCCGTGCTTTTGTCCATGGTAAAGAGAAAATCCCTTGTAGTGTATATATCTCAGTTTGTGTCAATAGTCGGTCCAATAGGAGGAATTTTAATGTCTCTATAGTCGTTTTGAAAATTTACTATATGTTTTTCTATTCACAGCTTTCTTATTCAGAATATGACTTTATTGATATTTTCCATATATTTTTGAATACCAGTACTTAAATCATTTGTTTTTTTAATATAATCATAGGTTAAATCAACTGGCATTATAAATAAAGGTTTTTTATATTCTTTAAGTAAATGCAGTATATCCTGTAATATATTTGCATTAAAAAATGACATTACCATTCATAATTCCATCTTTATATCTTTTTTAAGTAATCCTCTTATGTTTTTGTCGAGTTTTTCATAATAGTCCATGAATCATATCTTAAAATTCCTTTGTCTTAACTGAGTTTCTTTGTTCCCATCTATACTAAGATTTATGATTAGATCAACAAAATTGATCTGATTCAGATTATCTAATAAAACCAAATAATCATCATTTAATAATGTTCAATTTGTTACGATTTTAAGAGTAATGGTTAGTCAATTTGCATTAAATTTTGAACTGTTCTCATTGAGAAAATTATAGATAAAGAGAATTCATTCTTTGTTGAGCAAGGGTTCTCCTCAAAATAATGTTATGTATATATGGTAATTGTTATAATTTATAATGTTTTGAAAAAAAGAATTTAATACTTTTTTTTCAATAAAAGATGGAAAATGCTCCAATGGACAATATTCACACCGAAGATTACAATCTCTTGTCATAACTAAGGTGAAATCTTCGAAGGGGAATTTCTTCATGCTCATATTATTGATTATAATAAACTAAAATTCTCTCCAGTTCTCTATATCAACTAAATCAGTTTCTTCAATGTAAATATCTATAATTATCGAAAATAACACATTCTCCTTCATTTAAATCAACAAAGAATTTATTTTCCTCTAAGATGCTACATAAATAAGAGTTCATTTCTTTATTCTCTTTATCATCAACTCAAATAAACTTTATGTAATTGGAATTACCATCAATATCTATTCAATAAGATGAATAATTCAAACATGGATATCAACCCATAGGGTGTTTTATAAACAAAGGCTCGATTTTATTTTCACTAAATAATGAAAAAGTATATTTTAAGTCAAAATAAGATTGTGGTATCGATTTTATTAATACTTTACTATCAACAAAAAAATTTTCTCATCCATCCTCTGCTTTTTTATTACATTTTAAAAAGAGATATGCTGGATTGATATTATCCTCTCACAATCCATCGTTATGAAAATCTAATTTTTCATTAGAGAAGTATGGATTTTTTAATGATGCTTTAGTTTTATCATAATAAATTTTTCAAATGTTCGATATAATAGAAAGATCCGTAAGAGATGTTATCAATTTTTGATATTCTAAAAAATTATCATGAAAATGATATGTAAATTTTAATAATCAACTTTTCTGAAAAGTTTCTTTTAAATTAGACATGTATTTTATCCATTAATTTAATAAGTCTTTATTCAGTCATCGGGGGATGTTTTGCTCAAATGTTTTATATAACATTTATTATCGAAAGTTACTTGTAACCTTACAGAAATCAGTATAAATCTATTTTACTAAGTCAACCTTCCAAATTAAAATCCAGTCATATATATTCGGGCTTGCTATAAGTCAGTATCTTTCTCTCATATTCAGAGAAAAGCTCTTTGAGTCCAAAAAAAACAAATATATAGTATAAGTTTAAGACAAAAGCTTTTCTATCATCATAAAGTATATATAGTTTATTCGTAGACTCTATTCATTTAGAATATCTGATCATCGAGTGGAAACTTTTATACTTTAAGAGTTCCTTTTCGTTAAAATGGTTTAGGTTTCCAATGAATGGATAAATCTTATTCATATAAGATCAATTTAATCTTCATTCTTGGTAGTAGGTTTTTATTGATTTGCTCAACAAGGTATGTTTTTCTAAATCAAATTTAAAATCTAATGATAGATGTGTTAAATTCAATCATTTATACAAATCTTTAGGATTAAATCCTAGACTAAATACTTTTTCTAAAAATTCATCTTCTTTCGAAGTTTGTCATCTGAACTGATCAAAAATAGAATCAAAATATATTTTGTAAATTACAGTATCTTTATCAACAGTTAATCCGATTGTTAGTTTAATATGATTAAAAAGACTCAGTAAATCCTGAACATTAAGAAGTAAACTGGAAATATCAAAATTAATAATGCGGAATACATCGAGTATCTTTTTATATATAGATTCTCAGGTTTCTCAGTAAAAGTTATAATAAATTTTCTTTTCTTCTCTATATCAATGAGTATCGAAACTTTCGGCAATTTCAACCTTTTGATGCTCCGTGATATAATTCAGTTTAACACCTTTCATGATTATTGATAGAAGTTCTTTAAAAATTCAATTCACCTCATAATATCTCTCTATTTCTTTGAAAATATGATTATCTACTATGTTCATGGTATTATAGTTAAAGATGTTTTTTGTTTCCTTCAATTGTTTATTTCAAGCTACTTCATATGATTTGCTCTACTTAGAATCTTGCTTAGGATAACATTATCCAATCTACTATTATCTAAGTAGGGATAACTCTCATGATAACTATCTCATACCAATTCAAAAAAAGACCCTATGTGTTTTCTATGGATATATGAATTAATTATCTTAATACTTCTTATTGTTTCTGTTTTTCTGAGTCATAACTTTAAATAAGTTACTCAGATTCTTTCATATAAAAAAACATCTTCTGGTCTTATAAGATTACTGTCAAGAAAAGAAATTATACTTTGTTTTTCTCAACAACAATAAAATACCTTTTTATGGGATATATTTTTACCAAAATCTGCATAAGAAAAACAAACGTCACATTTTCCATCACATCTAGTTAATTCATTTGCAATTAATTCAACGTCTATATTTTTTTCTTTAAAAAAATTAATTAGACTTGTTAATTGCAATAAATCGTAATTAATCGAGTTTGATAATATAACTTTATCGAAATTATAAAATCAAAAGGAAATCTTAAATTTCTCTATTGAGTCAATCCTATTAACAGTCGAAAGTCAAATAGAAAAATTTTTAAAATTATTAGAGATATAGTCAATTAATTTGATATCGCATATAGTCAATTTATTAATTCCCAATAATAATAACTTGTTCAATAAGAAGTCAATGTTATCTTTTTCTTTATCTATATCGATAGTGAGCGCGTTAAAAACATATCTGACACTAAATCATAACCCTATAATGCATGTTATGTGATTAAAGAAATCCTCTAAAGAAATGTCCTTGTTTATATATCTATCTAAAGCGTGATTAAATCATGGATAAGCTAAAAAAAACTCAACATCAGAACACTTAATAGTCTTCATTTGAGAAATCATGTTTTTAACTTCTTTGATTAAATCATTATCTAAGTTAGATCAAATTGAATATTTTATTCACATATACTAAAATTCTTTATTTATATAAAATATTTTTATCTAAAATAATATATTCATATTTATTTATAAAGTTTTAAAATACTACTACTATATAAATTTATCAATTCAAATCTAGCAATATTTTTAGATTTAAAGTTAAAAATAACATTATCTCAATCCAATTTAACTAATCACTTTCAAATAAAATATTGTATTTTTTCAAAATAATCATCTATAATTCTAGTTCAAAATAATCAATAATAATTAGCATTAAGGTCTATAGATTCATTATTATGTAATATATACATAATTTTTTCGTCAAAAATATTTGATTTTATTCCTTTTTTTTGATTAACCCCTCATTCTTTTATATAATCTATATAATCATTATTTTTATAAACTCATTGTCATCGTATGAATCAATATGATCCAGCTCAAATTCAAATCACATTGTGATGATTTCTAAAAAAATTACTAAAGTAAAAAGTTTTTCTTCTCTCTATATTATAGTTTATTTTAACAAAATTTGATATATGACTCATATCCTTGTGTAATTTTTCTTTATATTTTTTATCATTAAAATTAAAAATATTATTTTGATATAGTTCTGTATCTACTGTATTATCATAAGAATTAATGCTCAATGAATAGGGAGAAAATTCAGTACAAATAAAAGAAATTGATTTTTCAATATCATTTAAATTATTATCTCAAGGGAGTCATAAAACAAAATCAAAGTGTAATTTAAAACTATATTTTTTAATGATTCTTGATAATTTTTCCAAAAAAACATATGAATGTTTTAATCGTCAAATATTATCTAAAACATCTTCTTGCATTGATTGTATTCACATTGTAATTTGCGAAACTCAATATTTAGCTAATATAGCTAATTTAGATTCAGTTAATGTAGTTGGATGTGCATCAATTTCAATATTGCAATTAGTTGAAATATTGAATTTCTCATTTATTTTAATGAATAAATCTTCTAATAATTCATCGGGTAATATCGTTGGGGTTCATCATCATATATATATTCATTTGATCTCTCAATCTAATTTTTCAGAAAAATAATCTATTTCCTTAAATAATACATCTAAATAATTTTCAATCTGATCAATGTTAATATATTTTGTTTTATGAACATTACAAAAAGAACAAATTTTTATACAAAAAGGGATATGAATATACAATAAATTTTCATTTCATGAAATATTAGAGATTTTTAATATATCCTTATTATTATTCATGACATATCAGGAAGGATATGAAAATAACATATCTGGGTAAGATATGTTATTTTTAAAAACTTTGATTTTATCTACTAATTTCATTGATATCAAGTAATAAGCATTTACTTAAAAATTCATTATTTAATATTTCTAAGTATTTTTCACCTCAAAACTTAGAAATTATTTTTCATTGTTGAATAGATGAAGATCAAATAATCTCACTTGAGATAATTTCAGTATTAAATTTTAAATATTCATCAAAATATGAATTACACTCTTTTTTCTCATTTTCATTCTTCAGCAACGAACAATTATTTGTTTTATCTCTAAGGGATGTAAGTAATGTATAAGAATAAGATCATTCCTTTTCTTTTTTAAGCAAATTATCATCAATAACAACTTTTCATAGTTTTAAATCAGAAAAAAAAGCAAATCATGTATCTTTTACTTCCATGATCTTTTTTGCCGAAACATATGAACTATATAATTCTGTTCTGATTAAATTCTCTGAATTTGATCAATTAATAATCTTTCTACATTCAGTTTCTAATTCTTTTCAAGAAAGCTTTCTTATTTCTTTTTGCTTATCTATTATTCAAGAATTAAATTCCACATTGGCGGAAGTTTTCTTTTCTAAATTAGAATGATTTATATTTTTATAAAAACTAAAAAAACTAAATCATAAAATGAAAATAAAAACTAATCATAAATATGTTTTTTTCATAAATATTTTTTTGTAAAAAAATACAGTTACCATTGACCATGACTTCCATGACTACCATGACTTCCATGACTACCATGACTTCCATGACTACCATGACTTCCATGAGAACTATGTCAAGATCCAGCAGATCAGCTTAGATTCGCAGTAGCGGTAATAGTTGAACTATAGTGTCCATTCACTATTCAACTCGCATGAGATATCGATGGTGTTGCCGTTGCTGTAATAGTTCATTTAGTATTACAAGTTGCATTTCTTTCCGATGCTCAAGCATCATTAGTAATATCATCAGGAGAGTTTGCATATACAGGATTTGCTAATACACTTGAGGTACAACCATTAACATGAGCTGCTATAACTTCCTCCGCTCCCATAAGCAACATAGCACCCACACTCAATCCAAGAGCATCTTTCTTACTAATCTTCCCGCTCTCGTCAGTTAAAAACCCTCGAAGTTTTTTCTTGAGCTTGGGAAATAGTTTTTTCTTTGGTTCCATAAAGGGAAATTTATGAGATAAAAATGTATTTGTACTGTTTTTAAGCTCCTTCACACTGACTAGTTACTGTATTATTCTCCATTCCGAGCCATTTTTCGAATATTGATTTATCGTTATTATTTCTGAGTCGGGAGAATATATAATCCAGAACGGCGTAATCGAGAAATTTCTTGTGGTCTTTTGAATAATTCGGGATGAGATTTCAGCTAGTCTTATAACTATGAATCGGACAAACTCCGATATAGGATTTGTAGACGCTGTCATTGTACCCTGGCAGTCCATCGAGAGTACTCGCTTGCACCATTACTTTCGTCGTCTCACTTTCTATCATTTCCTTGTACGTCGCTTCCCCAGAATCTTTCACCTCTGTCATAAGGAAATTATCGTCTCCCATTCGCGCAAGCATTCGTCATTCGTCGCAACTGTATATTTTCCCGTCATAATTATATGCAACCTGTCCGATACATGCTCCGCATGGACTTCTCTCATCGAGATAGTTCGGATCTTTGTCGGTAAGTATTTTCGAGAGATAGATAGCGGAGAGATTTTCCCGAATTGTAACTCATTTTTTATTTAATTCAAGTATATAATCCATTGAGCTTTTATAAAACTCAATAAACTCCTCAGGAGCATATCCGAGTTTTTCTAAATCGGCTGCAGCAAAACCATAGGGATTCAAAGGCCGCAGAAATATACTGTCGAGACCAAGATTTACATAGGTATCTATAACTTCTTTGTATCGCGGAAGTGTTTTCTTGGTAACAGTGAGAAGCGCTCCAATTTTATTTTTTAATCCTCTTTTTTCATATTCTGCATTTATTCTCCGAATCCAGTAGGTAACTTTCTCGAAACTGTTCCCATCTTTGAAGGTTCTGTTGAAATTATGTGTTTCTTCATCGCCATCCAGAGAAGTAGATATCTGTATATTGTGATCGAGAAGATACTGGAGTTTTTCCTCGTCCATAAGACTGAGATTCGTAACCAGAGCAAAAGTAACATTTTTTGCCAAATGAACCATTTTTGTTTCCGCATATTCCACGACATATTTTACAATATCCCAATTCACGAGCGATTCCCCTCATTGGAACTCGATGGTCAGATCGGGAGAAGAAGTATAGAAAATAGTGTCGACCACTTTTTTCGCTGTTTCCTCGGTCATATCCATATCTTTCGCCGTCATTGGTGCGACAGCCGCATGACAGTATTGACATTTGTGATTACATCGAAGCGTTGTTACGATGATGTGAAGCACTGGACCATATGCGAGAAACTGGTTTTTCTTCGCGAAACCGACCGTCATATCCTGTTCATAATTCGCATCTTTGATGAATTTTCTTGATTTTAATTCCTCGTATTTCTCTCCTGAAACGAGTTTCCCAGCGATGAAATCAGAAAATTCTTTTCCCGTAAGAAAAGAATACTTGGCAATATCGTTCGTGATAAGATACGTGTCAGCATCGAATTTCTTGAAACGGAAAAAACCGATTGTATCGTTTCTCAGTGCTTTTATTTTTTCCAGATTCATCATATTTATGAGGCGTTACTAAGGTGTAAGATAAAAATTTTTCAAAAACGAAGTAATTTAAGTGCAAATCGACGCCATAGCGCACCCTTGTGGTGTTACCGGAGTGAATCCGCCGCGGCGGAAGAACGAGGAGGCGTTGCCCGCCCGTGGTGCATGGAGATTTAAGCTTAAAGAACGAGTTTTTCAAAATTTTCTTAAATGTTTTCGTTATACAAAGCGATGAGATAATTCATACTTTCTCTAAAAATTTCTTCAATTTCTTCGTTACTTTCTCATGAAATAGAGAGAATCCCATTTTTATAATCGAGAGCAAAATCTGAGAAATCCTCTATCATTTTTTGAATGTTTTTTTCTCCATAGATACTTTTATTTATTTCAAAACTTTTTTTTAGCATTTTTGACGGCATTAACATCTAAAGTAACGGTTGTTTTCTTAACGGAGAGTTCACTTTGAGTTTCTTCTTCTATTTCCTTGAGAATTCTCTCTATTTCCGCTTCGTCAATCTTGAGTTCTGGATCGTTTTCTATCTCTCGGAGTATCTCATCGATATCTTTGTCGAAATCAATCTGATTTCCTTGCATATTGTCTTGTTTTCTATCGGTATCGAGTTCGACAAATCCTTTACTATCCAGACTATTCGCAATAGCTGCACCGATGATTTTTTCACGAATGTCTTTATTGTCTTTCTCGAGTTTATCTCGGAGAACCACACTCAATAATTCATCGGAAAATTTACCTATGAGAGTTTCTGGAGAATCTTTTACTCCTTCTTTCGGGGTGAATTGAAGAGTGATACTCTTTTTCCCATCGAGCTCGAAAAAGAAATATCCTCGATCGAGGAAATTGTACGCTGCTTTGAGAACGATATCTGAACTGAAAAGTCCCGTATCTATCGTAAGTTCGAAACGATTATTTTCAATGTCTTTCTTGAGAAATTCGATCATAAAACGTGAGTTGAGATTGATATAAAATTAAGAACGCATTATACACAAATACTATTAAAGTCAAAACGAATTATTTAAATCTGGAACTAAACATCCAAATTAAGAGAAGAAGTGTTTCGTATGAAGTTAATTCTCGCTTACACTCTGTATCATAAGCTCGAAAAACACAGTTATAACTACCAATAATCCACCGGTTTTGAGATTCAATACTCCGAGAGTATAAAAAGTTACGAGTCCCATAATCCCGATTGTCAGAAGCATTCATTGTCTGAGAGACGAATGAATCGTAGAGATATATACTTCCCCTCGATAGTAGAGATTCTTGAAAAGATATATAAGGAGTGTGAGAAAAGAGCTTCCCGCGAGAAAGCACGCGATTCCCATAATAGTGAGCCCAACGGTCATATTACTTTCTATATTCATATAGAAAAACAGGAGTAACGCAGAAGTGATACTCGAAAGGAATATGATAAAAATCGTGAGCAGGTAAATATGTTTTTTCATAGAAAAATGAATCGTATGGAATAATATAAGGTAAATAGGTTTTTATTTTTTGTCCATACGAAGCCAGTGAATTATCGATAATTTCCCAAGGCCGTATGGACATCAAAATGAAAATCCTATTCACCATTAAGTCTTTTATATTCCCAACTTCTTGAAAAGACCGTCCAATTCTGTTTTGTTCAGTGCTTTGTATTCTCCTTCTTCCAAATCTCCGAGCAATATATTTTCTATACGTATTCGTTTCAATCTCTTGACGGTATGTCCAACTGCTTCGACCATACGACGGATCTGACGATTACGTCCTTCTGTCAGGATTATGGCGAATTTTCCAGAACTGAGTCGGCTTATTTCTGCCGGTTTCGTCATCTTCCCGAGAACCATAACTCCCCGTTGCATATCTTCGAGTGCATTATCTTCTATTCGTCCGTACACTTCCACGGAGTATTCTTTCTCGTGTTCGTAGCGCGGATGCATAAGATAATTGGAAAGCCGTCCATCATTCGTAAGGAGGATGAGTCCCGTCGTTTCCTTGTCGAGTCGACCAATAGGGAAGACCCGTTCCGGAATGTCGACGACATCGAGAATAGAAGATTCTCCATCTTGTTTACAGGTCGTAATAATATCGCGAGGTTTGTTGAGTTTGTAATATACGAGCTCACTTCGTTCTTCTACGACCTTGTCGTTGATGATAATCTCGTCAAGTTCTGGATTTACCGATTGCCCGAGAGTCGCTTTTTCGCCGTTCACCATAACAAGCCCGCGAGTTATATACTCTTCGGCTTTCCGTCTGGAACACACACCCGCTTGGCTCATATACTTCTGAAGACGTATAACCTCTCCTGTTTCGTTGGTTGAATTCATTGTTTTATATGTTTGGAAATATATATCTTGTAGAGTTTTAAAATTAATTTTTTCACTCTCTGAGGAACTCGCTATTTTTTGAAAACTCGAACAGTCCTCGATTCATTCAAAAATAATTTTAAAACCCATAAAACATTCTTGTAAATGATAATATGAAAAAAGCGACCAAAAGCAAGCGACTTCTTTCCAAAATTTTTTGACAATGCAGGCTTTTTCTATACAATGCTCCCGCTTTGACAAAAAAGCTTTGCGGAGGGATGGCAGAGTGGTCGATTGCACCGGTCTTGAAAACCGGCAGGATGAAAGTCCTCCAGAGTTCGAATCTCTGTTCCTCCGCCATTTAAAATATATAAAGATTGAAAATGTAGAATTGGGAATTGAAGGGAAATCTCTCAATTATCGGTTCTACATTTTCAGTTATTCTGGTGGGTTACTCAAGTGGCTGAAGAGGCGGGTTTGCTAAACCTGTAGGACGCCGTAAGGTGTCGCGAGAGTTCGAATCTCTCACCCACCACCATGTTTTAGGCGAAGTGAAATTAGTTCTCATATTTGCAATCTACTCAAGTATTTGAGAGATTCGAATAGAGGGTAAAATCGTGAAACGATTTTAAGATGACAACGATTTGTCATCTGGCCTGTAGCCGTCTCCGGCGATTGAGGAACGAATCTCTCACCCACCACCATTTTTAAAACAAGGGCCTATAGCTCAGTGGTTAGAGCAGTCGGCTTAAGATATGGAATCTAAGTTGAGCTCAGGATTATGAAGCTCAGAGTGACAGTTATGACAAATGAGAATACACTTCGTGAGTTCTCATTGAATAGACTGGATAGTTCGATTCGATAAAGATCGGACATCTAATTTGAAATCTTTTTGATTTGGATCAGTATGATGAAAAGCAAGAGCAGCAATGTTTTTGTTATACCCACATAATGAACATCCGCCTCAAAAAGACTTAATAATCTCCAGTTTTCTTTTCAGTCACCGTATTTTTTGAGCTCCGTAACTCTGATGTTGTTTGTTTTTACAAAAAGAAGAACAAAACATTGTTTGTTTTCCTTGTAAAGGTTTTCAACAAGATATGCAGTTAGATGATTTTTTCATAACCGCATATTATGTAAGATATGATTTCTGTCAAGGGCTACTAGAGAAGTAATTTTCTAGTGAAAATCCGTCAAATTCGGGGAAACCTTCATTTCTAGTTATAGAAATATGGCAATCCCGAGCCAAGCCTATTTATAGGAAGGTGTAGAGACTAGATGGCGGACATCCTGATACTCAGGATGAAGGGATAGTCCAGACCACGAACCCGAAAGGGGCGATGAAAATCGAAGTGGGATGCATAACCGATTGGTCCCTGGTTCAATCCCAGGTGGGCCCACCATGTTTTTATAAGGAAAAATCCATTAAGGTACAATCAATGAAAAATATCAGTTTCTCGGAACTGGTATTTTTTATGTCAGGCATAATAGAAAATAGTGTGTGGCTAAAATAAGGAGTATTTGGTATTGTAAAGCCAAATACTCCTTTACTTTTACAAGAGTGAATAAAAGTTACAAGAAAAGATGTAAGAAATGTTCAGGTTGTTG
>Ga0210058_1001593_pt1 | contig 19833 bp, 13 predicted proteins | sample CryGeymeta201511_FD_183979 | JGI IMG/M metagenome (GOLD analysis project Ga0210058, IMG submission 183979) | Groundwater microbial communities from Crystal Geyser aquifers in Utah, USA - Crystal Geyser metaG 2015-11 (SPAdes) (version 2) | ecosystem: Environmental > Aquatic > Deep subsurface >...
CCCAGGCTTGAACCCCATTGATAACTGCGTCTGAATCATCGTTCTCTCTTCAACACTCAACTGCTTGTATAATTTTCCCATGCAACATTTTCCTCTAAAAATGTTGCACTTGGTTTTTGAGCGCGCCCCAATATTTATTATGTCTTGGCTGAGCTAATTGCAAATGCCTATGATGCGGATGCGAAAAACGTTTACATTATCTCCAACAAGGATGATATCCGAGTTGAAGATGATGGGCACGGCATGTCCTATGGCAGAGGTGATATTGCAAATTACCTGAATGTTGCCGGGGTTTCGAGAATCAAAGAAGAAGATTCGTTATCAAGGGCGGGCACACGCCGCAAGATGGGGCGCAAGGGTGTCGGAAAACTTGCTGCGCTATCCGTCTCGGAGAATGTCGATATCTTGACTGTGGCCGATGGGGAGAAGTCCGGTTTCATTCTTTCTCGCCGCCCGGATGAAGGCAACAGACTTAGGGCTATTTCCGATTCAGACATAACGTTCGATTACATTCAAAACCATGGTTCAGCCATTGTGATGCGAAATCCACAATACAGGCTCCACATAACGCTTTCTGCTGTAAAGCGTAATCTCTTGAAAATTTTCCCTCTGATTAATTCTGATTTCCGCGTCCATATCATTAGGGGTGGAGAATCTGAAGTCATAGATGATTTCGACAAGAATGTCATGGCAGAACTAGGCACACTGATTGCGCTTGGTAAGGAGTTTTCATCACTGACCAGTCTGGTGCCAGATACCTATCCACAAAAGAGATCCGAATTGGTTGTCGCCAAGGATGAGAAATCTATCCCCTTAGTCTTGAAAGACCATCAAGGGATTGAGCACGAATATAATCTTGTTATCGCAGGCTGGATCGGGACATACAAGACGACACGAAACCGCAAGGCTTTAATGACCGATTTCCCAGATAACTTCATTTCGCTTTTCGCAAACAAAAAAATGGGGGAGTTCAATATTCTGCCTGTCGTTGGCCAAAATAAGTTGAATGAGGTCTATGTCATCGGACAGCTACATGTCGATCTGTTTGAGTTGTCCGAATTACCTGACATGGCGCTGAGCAACAGGCAAGGATACAAATCTGATGACCCGCGATATGAAGCAGTTCTCGACTATGTAAGGAAAGAGCTATTGGCAGCTATTCTCAAAATGCGAGAGATTTCTACTGACCTGGCGAATGCGAAGAAAAAACAACAAAAGCAAGATGAACAGAAAGGTAATGAAGAGAGGCTCCGGCGGGATGTCGATGCATTTCGTAAAAAAGCGAGCGAGGAAGCCGCAAATAACCTGTTAGGCCTTGGTTCTAGCCTGCCTCGGAAAACTATCGAAGAGGCTATCTCGAAATCAATAAACGACAACAGCCCAGACATGGGTCTTAAGTCAGTCGTCGACTCTCAGAAAAAGAAGATACTCATCAGTCAGACATATCCAGACAAGCCTTTTTCCGACATCATCTATCAGATGCTTTTGCATAACAATGTTCCAGCCGAGGACATTCTATATACAAATTGTGATGACGAGATATGCCGTGTTCCTGAGGGAAAAGGTGTTTACGAGTATCTGAGAGAATTTTTTGTAGAAAGCTACTCGACTCAAAAAATATTTGTCCTTTTCGTGACAAGTGAAAATACAAAAGTCTCGTGGGGCGCCATTACGGAAGTGGGAGCCTCATGGATTACTCAAGTTGATCATAAAATTTTCAATATTCATCCTTTCAGGCCGGAACATCCCCTGAATGATGAAGTGCAGTGGCAAAGTACCAACAGGGAGAAGCCAACCACGGGTGATCTTTGGATGATCCCGCTGAATGCAGATGTTTTCTGCCAGAAAATTGAGACTGTTTGTGATGCTCTTGGGTACGAGAAAAAAACGAGAGCTGTAAACAGAGCGTATCTTGGGACGTTAGTTCCTATCAGAAACTCATGAGGGAACTGATGCTTAATAGCTATCCGCAGCATGCGACTTTCAGGTGGCAAATATGGCTCCGCCAAAATATCCTTCGTCCGTTTTTGAAGTCGCCGCAGCCCTGAAGAACCGCTACCGCGACTTCAACCACTACAACCTCAAAAATCCGCTGGACGAGTTGCTGTTCATCATTTGCAGCACCAAGACCGGTGAAGCGAGTTACCGTAGCACCTACCGCTCGCTGAAAGAAGCTTTCCCCACCCATTACCAGATCGCCGAAGCGCCCGCCGAATATATCGCACGACCTATCGTGAGTGGCGGGCTGTCGAACCAGAAAGCCAAAGCGATCCGCGATCTTCTCGACATCATCATGGAAAAGTTCGGCGAGCCGACTTTGAAGTTGCTGCACAAAATGAGCGTCAAGGAGGCCGAATCTTTCTTGTTGTCACTGCCGGGAGTAGGCAAGAAAGTGGCGCGTTGCGTGTTGATGTATTCGCTGGGCAGGCAGGTTTTCCCTGTGGACACGCATTGCTGGCGCATCGCCCGGCGGCTCGGCTGGGTCAGGCCGACGCAAAAAGACAAACACTGCGCGCCGCGCGACATGGATCGCCTGCAATCCAAAATCCCGCCCGAGCTGCGTTATTCGTTGCACGTAAATATGATTTCTCTCGGGCGCGAGATTTGCACTCCATCCTCTCCCCGCTGCGATGAATGTCCCATATTGGCCTTGTGCCCCAAGACTGGTGTGCATCGAATGAAGAAAAAATGGAGCCCAGATATGGCGTTATAGAAAGCAAATGAGCAGACGTTCAGAAATGACATTTCTCGTTAAATCGCCACTGACCGATCAGGCCGAGGAACAGGCTATCAGGCTGATCACTCTGCTTGGCTGTTTCTGGCCGTTGGTCAGCGTTTGTTAGATGTTTTGATCACCCCAGCGATCTTTCCACGATCTCGCATACATCGCGCGATAGTCCCGCATGGTTGCGCAGCATTTCCAGCGCGGCGCGGGCGTGGGTCTGGCGGCCGGAATCGAACTTGCGCCAGCGGTCGAAGCAGCGCGCGAGGCGCGAGGCGACTTGCGGGTTGATGGCGTCGAGCTTGCGCGTTTGTTCGGCGAGGAAGCGGTAGCCGCTGCCGTCGGCGGCGTGGAAGCGCACATGGTTGTTGCCGAAAGCGCGCAGCAGGGCATACACCTTGTTCGGATTGCGCAAGTCGAATGCGGGATGCGCGACCAGTCGTTCGACTTCCGCCAGCGTGCCAGGGCGACGACTGCCGGCCTGGACTTGCAGCCACTTGTCGATCACCAGCGCCTCATTTTTCCAGCGCGCATAAAAATCATTCAGGGCCTGTTGGCGTTCCGCGCCTTCGCTTTGCGCGAGAACGCTCAAACTGGCGAACTGGTCGGTCATGTTGTCGGCGCGATCGAACTGTTGTTTGGCCAGGACACGCGCTGCGGCGCTGTCTGTTTCGCACAGGTAACCGAGACAGAGATTGCGCAACGCGCGGCGTCCGGCGTCCTGTGCATCGGGCCAATAACTGCCCTGCGGCGCGAGACGCGTATGGCAAGCCATGAACTCGGTGCCGAGTTGTTCCGCCAGAAAGCGGCGCAGGCCATTGCGCGCGGCGTGCAGCGCATCGGGATCAACGACTTCAAATTGTTCCGCCAGCGTCGCTTCGCCGGGTAATGACAGGGCTTCGGCGGCGAAGGCCGGATCGGCATCCGCTACGGCCAGCACCCGTGCCGCCGCCTGCGCGAAACTGGGCGGCCAGTCGGGTGTGCCGCCCGCGTTGAGGGTGGCGGTCGCGGCGACAATCAGGCGACCGGCCAGACGCTGACCGGCTTCCCAGCGGTTGAACGGATCGCTGTCGTGCGCCATCAGGTGCGCGAGGTCTGCATCGCTGTAATCGAAATCCAGCACGACCGGCGCCGAGAAATCGCGCAGCAGCGAAGGCACCGGCGCGACTGCCACCTTTGCAAAAATGAATTCCTGCATCGCGTCGCGCAGCGACAACACGCGCCGGGTGCTTGCGTTGGCGGCATCATCGCCGTGCAGATGCAACGGCAGATCCTGCCCGTCCGGGCCGACCAGTCCAACCGCAACGGGAATGTGGTGCGGCTGTTTTTCCGGCTGGCCGGGGGTGGCCGCGCAGGATTGGCTCAAACTCAACACGTAGCGCTGCCGGGCGGCATCGTAGTGGCCGCTGGCGCGGATATGCGGCGTACCGGCCTGCGCGTACCAGCGCATGAATTGCGTGAAGTCAAAGCCGTCGGCGCGGTAATCATGCCGAATGGCAGCTATCTCGAACCGAGACGGCGTACGCTTAACTTAGCGGCCACACAGCGTCGAGATAATCGGACACTCAAGTTCCATCCTACTCCCGCTCAAACCCATGACTCGTGAACTTCAGCGTCCTGCTGTTCTCGGTCACTGTGCGCACAACGTTATCTGGCACGCCATCAGGAACCTCGGCTTCAATCTCGATAGTCACCGTGACCCTCGCGCCCATAAGGCCAGCAAGATGGGCGATAACCTCCTCGGCAATACGGCTGGCGTCGCGGCCGACGCGCGTGGTATCTAGGGTTGCCGCACCATGGAAGCGCTTGGGCTTGGTTGCGGCCGCCGCACCCTCCCCCATCGGCGTGCCTCCTGGCTCCGGCGCCGCTCCGGGACCTTCTACACCCGGCTGTTCCGGTGCTACGTCCGGTGTGGGCGCCACGCGCTCGGCATCCATCTGCTTTGCAGCAACAGCAGGTTTCACAACCAAACCCGGCGCATGGACATCGGCCAAGGCCACCATTTGTCCACCGCGCAGCCCCTTGTAGCGCCCTGCGACCTCGTCGAAGCTGTCAGCAAACCCGAAACCATCCTGTGCCCAGGTGAACAGGCTCACGCCATCACGGATCGCATCCAGCAGAACAACCGAATCCTTCAGCCTGGGCAAGTAGTGATACCGCGCAAAATCCTCAACCAGTTGCTTCACCTCAACATGGTCGCCGCGCCACAACGGGACACGATCCAGCTCCATGCGCAGGCGTGTCGAAGCAAAGCTGGTCAGGAAAAGCTCATCAGTGCGCAACTTCTTGCTGGCGCGTACTGCCAGCGCATCCGTCCCCGACAACCGCAGCGCTTCCCATGTGAGTGCGGCTTGCGGCGTTGATTGAACCGGCACCAGCAGCCACTGGTAAGTCTCAGGCAGTCGCGCAGTCATGGCATCGTCGGAGGCAGCCATTTGCTGTTCAACCTGCTTCTTCTGGTGCGAGGTCAGACCAAGCTGGGCCTCATCGCCAAGGATCGACTGCCAGGCCAGATATTTCCGTGCCGCCTCGTCCAAATCTTGCAGCCGCGTTTTATCACCGGCGAGGAACACCAGCGTGTTGCGAAAAATCCGTGGCGTGTTGCCGCGCGTTTCCAGAATCAACTTGGCCGCGACCTCGGCAGCACTGTCGCCTTCCTTGCTGTAAGGCTGATTGATGCCGAGCACCACCAGTCGAGCATCCATGTCATCCGGCACATCCGCACCGCTTTGCGGCATCGGATGGATGCGGTTGAAGTCGCCTATGCGCGCCAAGTCCTTGCGCAAGCGCTGCTCCAGCTCATGCACCACCTTGTCCGGGTCTCGCTTCAATTGCTCGGCGCGGTCTTCCGCCAGCTTGGTCACAGTGGGCTGGGTCGAATACCAGTAATGCGGGCCGTCCTGATACAGATAGGTCGCAGCTCCAGCCATGCGGCGCAAGGCATCGCCAAACACGGCCGGGGACTCGCCCGGCATCACGCAGCCCAGCTTCACACGCCGATCTTCAATGCCCTTGTGCGCGGCGGCCGTCGTTGGCGCCGAGCCCATGTAGATGGCACGCGCCACACGCCGACAGGCCGAGAATTTACCCAAGTTGGGCAACTCGCTGTCCAGCTTCAGCGGCAGGGAGTTCGGCCCATCCACATCCTTCTCGATCACCGGCACCCAGTTGTCCGAAAGGTAGCGCGTCAGTTCGGACTGCACGCGCGGATCATCGATCGCCACGTTGCCCGGCAGGATCAGCGGGTTGCGGTCGCCTTTTTCCCACAGGCTGTGAATCACCGCCGCCATCAGCCGCAGCACGCCGCGGGTGCGCTGAAATTTCACCAAGGTGGACCAGTCGGTGTAAAGCCGGTCGAAGATTTCCGGGTGAATCGGATACGCCATTTTGATGCGTTGCTCGTAGTCGGATTCACGGCACTCCGGCGGAAACTCCGCCTGCTGCGTGCGATAAAACTCGGCAAAGGCGCGCGCCACCACGTCCCGGTCCTTGAACTGGGCCGGGTCGGACAGCGGCTGAAATAAACGACGGCGCACAATCTCAAATCCTTCCTCCGCTGTGGCCGGTCGCCATGAGGATTCAACTCGCCCGACCACGTTGCGCAGCCGGTCCAGCGCCTCGCGCCCGCGCGTGCCGCCCACTTCCACATCATCGGAGTGCGAATGGCCGGACGTATCCGAGGCTGGCAGGCTGATCACCAGCAGGCAGTTCTTGGCCAGCTTGGCCGATTCGGTCAGCACTTGGGCAAAGGTGAATTGCGTCTCGAAGCCGCCTGCCGGCAGGTCGCTCTGGTCGTGGAGCTGGCGCGCATAAGCCACCCATTCGTCAATCAGAATCAGGCAGGGGCCGTATTCGTTGAACAGCTCGCGCAATACGTCGCCGGGGCTGGTGGCCTTCTCGTCGTCGGCTTGCACGCGGGCAAAGGCTTTCTTACCGCCCAGTTGCCAGGCCAGCTCGCCCCACAGCGTGCGTACTGTTGTTCCATCGGGCTTGATGGATGGGTTGCCCGGAGATATCTTGTTGCCCACCAGCACCACGCGCTTGACCGCCGGAATCTTGCTGGCCCCGGCGGCTGCCATCACCGCGTCAACGCCAGACAGTTCTGTCGGCGCAATGCCTGAGAACAGGTGGTACAGCGCCAGCATCGAGTGCGTCTTGCCGCCGCCGAAGTTGGTCTGCAACTGGACTACCGGGTCGCCACCGCCCGCGGTGAGACGACGCACCGCACCGACTAGCATCTCTTTCAGGCTATCAGTCAGATAAGTCCGGCGAAAAAACTCCACTGGGTTTTTGTATTCGTCCGTGCCTTGGCCCAGATGCACCTGCCACAGGTCGGCCGCAAACTCGGCCTGCTGATAGCGACCGCTGGCCACATCCTCGTGCGGCATCACCACTTCGCGCCAGGGCTTGAGGCTGCCCGTCACGCCGCTCTCGATGGCGGTGCTTGACGACTTGCGCTTTTCGCCACGCGCCTGCTCATCGAAACGCACGCGCAGAAGTTCCGTTTTTACCTTTTCGATTTCTTCGGACTGGGGCGCAGATATAGCGGTCAGCAGCCGCCCCGCCGAATCCAGCGCGCGGTAAGTATCGTCGCCGGAAAATGTTTCCTGATGCGCCCAGCGGTTGCGTACCGCCAGCAATTCATTCACCAAACTGCGCTCTGTCTTGCCCAAAATCTGGCGAAATACATCGCCCCACTTGCGATCCATCACCACCAGCAATGCAGCGACATCGTTGATCGTTTCGTCTTTATTGTTACCCAAACGGGTGTCGGTCAAAGCATCGCGCATCTCGAACGCCCAGCTATCGCCGAACTTGGCTTTGAACTCGCGCTCGACGAAAGGTGTTAGTCCTGCCTTGAGTAACTCCAGCGACTTGCCGACGCGCTCGTGATTTGTAATGGCCATAGGATTTATTCCAATTCAAATGAATTTTGCGTACCCGATACTACGCTCGGTTTTTCTCTTGCAAGGCGGGTGATCTCCGGCCAGCTCTGCACCAGACCGTTGTAGGCCATCGCCTCGTTTGCGCGCTTCTTGCGTTCGCACAGGGTGTAGAGGCGGTAGCACAGTTCGCGGGCGGTTTCGGCTTGGCTGCCGAGCTTGGCGACAATCTGCGCGGCAGCACCTTCGCCGCCAGCTTCGAGAACGCGGATCAGGTGATGCACCATCTCCCAGACGGTAAGGCGGGTATCGGTGGTGGGGTCCCAGTCGGCAGGCAATTCGGCGGGTTTCAACAGGCGCACCTTGCCGGCTTTGGACACGATGATGCCCGCATCGACCAAGCCCGACACGGCGGTGTTCTTGGATTTGGAGAGCTGTTCGGCAACGCCGTAATCGCCCTCGGCAAAACCGGTCTGCTCGAACCATGTCAGCGCCCAGCGGGTATCGGCATCGAAGTCGCCTTCCTGCTCGGCCAGTGCCTCGTCGAGGGTCTGGTTGATGAGCGCCAGTGCAGCGCGCACAGAAAGTGGCTTACCTTCAGCATCGAGCACCTTGGTATACCGTGTATATACTGCCATACCGGGGCCAATAGCGGCTTGTGCCAAATCTACCGGGGCGATGTTACCAGCTTGCAGGTGCGCCAATGCCTGTGGCAGCTCAGCCTTGAGCGCAGAGGCGAACTCACGGCGAGTAGCGGTTGGCGCATTGGCTACGCGCTGGCGGCAGACAATGACGATGCTGGATGCCAGCGCGTTGGTGCCGGAACCAATCATGCGGTTGCTCATTTCGGTCCGCATTGGCCAAGTGCCGCTGATGGCAAATCCTGCCTCTATGACGGCGGCCAGAAAGGTGTCCCAGCCGGTGTTCGTTGTACCCTCAGCATCATTGCTTTCAGCCTGCTTGAAGGCGTAGTAGATGGTAACCGGGAAGGCTGGGTGCGCTTGCTCGGCGAGCCGGTGCATCGCCTGCGTCATGCCGTCGAGAAAGAAAATCTCAGCCTTCTCCTTGCTGCCGTGGCGGTAGGCTGTGGCAACCAGCTCCTCTGCCTTTGGTACGGCGAGCGTTGCAAAAAGATCGGGGAAGATAGGTTTAAGCGAACGTCTCATCCAAACGTAGAAGAAATCCGACAGATCCGCATAGCCGATATTGTCGTAGTACGGTGGATCCGTTGAAATGATTTTTTGATTAGATATAAGTTGAGTTTGTGCATCATTCTGAGCCGATTCCCCGAATGCTCCGCAAGGTAGTTCCGTCACTACTCTGCGCACTTGATCAATACAGCTCAAAAATCCGCCAGTCGAATCAGAAAGTACATTTGCCTCCGCGTAATCCCAGACCATTGGAATTGCTTGCCGGCCAAATGTGTTACGCATCGTTTGACCACCAGAAATCCATGAGCAAATTGTTGAGTTGTAGTCAGATAGTTTCCCCAAAGCACAGCCCAAATATACACCCACAGCCTCAGCATAAGCCGTCGCGCCTGCACCACCCATTTCTAGTCTCTTGCCATCGTCAGGCAGTCCTGTTTTGATGGCGTCGCGCTTTACTCTCTCGCACACTTCCTGAACCAGATCGGAGAAGGTCGTCAAAGCCACGATCTGACGAGAGGTAAATAGGTCGCCCCATGTTGTAAGTCCGTAGGGCGTGCAGTTACCACCGGTCATTCGGGTCGCAATTTCTCCCTCGGGCCGCCATGTTGCTTTTGTCTCTTGCGCCGCCACTTCATGTTCTGGCTTTGGCGCGAGATAGACACGACCACGTTCACCTTCGGCAACAATAGCCATCAATCGTGCCCCCATGCGACCAGCCTTTCCCTCGGCTTTTATGTAGTCCCCGGAGACGGGCGTACCAGACATCAGACAAGCAAAGTTTGCACGCGCCAGTTTGGTGCCGTTCTTCGCCCCTTCTGCATCCTTCGGCTTACCTACCTTCACCGTGAAGCGGTAGTTACCGCCTTCGATGACCGGCTCGACATAAGCTTCCTTGCCCTCCTTGGTGGAAAGCATGAAGGTGGAGGCGAGCGGCACATCGACGTTGACAAAAGCAGGATTAGGGCTCTTCACCGTGCGTGCCCACAGCCAAGCGATGACGGTGAGTTTTTGCCCAACGTATTTATTCAAGTCGGGTCGTTCCCGGGCCATAGCCGCCGTGACTTCAATCTTGGGATAGAGGTGGCCAATACGTTTCTCGGCCTCGTCGCGCATCCACTGACCGTAATAGCGCACGTCCTCGGCCAGCCCCTGCGCGCCTCTCCAGCTTTTGTCCATCTGCGCTTTCTGGTGCTGCGCATCTGGGTTCGCCGGCGGCTTGCTGGCGAACTTCGGCGGTATCTCGATCATCGCCTTGTTGATCAGCACCGCAACTGGGTTCAGATCGCTGGCGTAGCTCTCCAGCCCCAGCCGCTGCGCCTCCAGCGGCAGCGCACCGCCGCCAGCGAATGGGTCATGAAAGCCGGGCAGCTTATAGCGGTCGAACAGTTCCTTGGCTCGCGGATGGTCGGCGTTCTCGGCGCAGGTGGTGCGCCAGCTCTGCCAGATTTCGTCGCGTGCCTGCTGCAACACCGTCTCGTTGGTAGTGTTCTCCCACTTCACCAGTTCCTCGATGATGCGGAACAGCCGCTGCCGCTCCTTCTCCTGCGCCTTTTCAGTCTTGAAGATGTCCGGATGCGCAGAAGGATCATCCACCATCTGCGCAAAAATAACCGCCCGCGCCGCAGCCAGTGGCCGCCGCGCCCACCACAAATGCAGCGTCGAAGGATGGCCGTGGCGGATGGACTTCTCGCGCGCACTGGCGACGTTGATCGCCTCCAGCGGCAGGGCGACTTCGATGAGTTTTTTCTTGTACATAGTCATCATTCAGGTTCTCAGGTGCCACCGCCAGCACAAAGTGTCGTCATGGCGGTGTGGATCAAAGTAGCTCGTGCCTTCAGGAATGCCGGATAGTCATCTGCAACCATCTCATCGTAGGGGATGTAGTGTGTCGCCAAGCGTGCTTTCACTTCAGCCTCTCCAAGTTCTGTCCCGTCGCGCCGTTCTGCGAGATAACGCTCTGGGTCTTTGTCGGAAATGTTTCTGTTGGTGCGCCACGTTACCAATGCACAATTGAGCGACAGGTAGATTTGATCATCAGGTATGCCAATACGCTTCAGGTGCGCGTCCGGGAAAAGGTGATGATATTCGCGCTGCGCCAGACTTGCCCGTGTCGCTGCACCACCGTCCGCCAGATCAGCACCGCCATGTTTCAATGCCAGTGCCAGGATTGCTCTGGCGACGCGGTCCTTTCGCACAGGCCATCCGGCATCTGCCAACTCCTGAATCTGGGGGAGAGGATGGATTTCATCATTGAAAATGCTTGGCTCGGACGTGCCCGTTCCTGTTATCAGCGGTTTCAACTCGTTGAAGTCGGCCAGAGCTCGGGAATTTGTCGACTTCTCGTACCTGTTCGTGAAAAAAGCCCGCCACAGATACTTGCGCAGAATACCCCGTGCGCGCCCCTCTGCGTCCAAACCTTTCGGTGCCATACCCCAGAGTGCAACCAGCACCGGAATGACCACATCGGTGGGTAAGCGGGCAGCATCGAAGACTCGCTCCTGCTCCAGAAAATCAACTGTCCTGGTCACGCCACTGAGGAACATGTCCCAGTTCTCCAATAGCTTCAATCCAAAATCTTTTGCCATGTAGGTTGCATTTGTCGGTGCTCGCCCCTGAATCAGAGCACTGCCATAGAGTGCAAGGTCTTCAGGTGCGTAGTAGGCCGAAAGATTGGGGCAGACCTTGCGCGTGTCAGCCACTAAATCATGCAACGACTTGCCCATGCCCGCTTCGACTTGTGCGACGACAATGTCGTAAATCGACAAAGGAGCTGCGGACGTGTTCATCTTGATGAAAACATCCAGTGCCGTTTGTTTTTTGGTAGTGACCGGCAAGGACATGAACGGGAGGTTGAATGATGCGAACTTTTGTCGAATAAGAGAGACTTGGTCGGAGACTTTGTCCCGTTCTTCCTGACTATCGATAGCTTCTTTTGCCCATTCGCGAAAACTCTGCTGTGCACTGATGTCCGGCGCAAAGTGATGAAGCGGAATCGCGTGCCGAATCCACTGCTCTTTAGGCTGATTGGCCCAGACAGGACGAAATTCCTTGTCGCCATCTTTCTTCCATCGAGCGATGGAATCGACATAGAACGGTAAACCGGTTTCCTCGTCTGTTAAAAAATACAGAAAAAACGTTCGGTCATCGTAATTGTTGTGCAAGCCTCGCCACAGAGCTGTAAGCCGTTGCTGTCCATCCAATAGGTGCTCCGTGACACGCTCACCTTTCTCCGGTGCACCCTTCAGTGTGCGTGAGATAAATGGCTCCTCGTCGCCTATCTCAAGAACCAAACCGGCACCCACTGGTAGGTCCTGCAGTATCGTATTGAACATCTGAATCACGCGGGAATGATCCCATGCCTCAAACCGCTGGAAGCGTGGCAATACAGTTTGGTGGGTTCTGATACGCGTAAACCAATCGGGAAGTAAACGGTTTCTGGCTTCAATTGACATGGAGGCACTCTTTCATTTGCTTAATCATTATTATGGTTATCTCGCGGGGACTAGCTATGTTGATCGCCTCAATCGGCAGCGCGACTTCGATGAGTTTTTTCTTATCGGCCACACGGTTTTCTACCTTATTCGCCTTCATTAATCGGTAGTAACCGATAAATATTTCCCAGTTTGGTTCATACCCACTTCAATCTCAATGTGGCCATCGGATCGAGTAGTAAGACAGCACCTTTCCTCGTTCTGGGGCACACTACGCCTATTTGCCTTCCATCCATCAGCGTGGTACGAGTAGCGCTGTGTTGCGTCTGTCTCCTGGACGCGAGCATCGCTGATCACGCACAGCTTCGGCGAGCTGTCTTGCATGGCTTCAAATAGCTCGGGGCAGTACCCCGACTCCCGACCATGATGGCTAGCCATGAAAACGTGCGTGCCCGAAACCATATTGACAAAGCCCGGTTGCTTCAATAGTTCTTTCCAGGACGGCGGCTCATTGTCTCCAGGAATTACAATGCGAACGCCAAGATACTCGAACACGACAACGCCACTGTGGTTATTGATGTTCGATGTTCCGCAATTCTTGGATGCGAATTGCTTAATGGTCACTCCGCCCGTGACTTTAGGATCACCCACGAGATCACCATCTTGGACTGGATGTATACATCGGTCCGACAACTCAAAGTAGGCATCCAGTTTGTTTTGGAATGTAGCTTGGTTGGCTGCATAAACATCCTTTTTAGGCAGCCATTTTGGTCGCCAGAGTTGACGAACCTTAAAACCAAAATCGTTGATGAGGAGCATCTCATCGATATGGTCACCATGGGGATGAGTGATAACCAATGAATCGATGGTCTTAGTCTGATCACCTAGCCATTCCAAGGGCGAGAAGTCAGCAGATGTGCCGAGGTCTATGACCATAACCTTCCCGTCAGGTGTGATGGCATGTACTGCCTGACCGTGCCCAACATTGTGGATGATGATTCTCAATGGGGACATGGTTTATTCCTCTTTCCCATGCACTGCTTTGTCAGGGTGAAATTGGCTCTTCTTCATGAGGTAACGAGCACTGATAAGGAAAACCAGACTCGCCGTCAGAACGGTCACGACAGAGCTGATACAAATGTTATTAATCCGCGCCAATGAGTTGGCATTCCACGAGAAGACTGCCAGTCCTCCAAACAGCCCGACTTGGAGTGCCACTATGGCTTGCTGAATGGTTTGGCTACTACTCCATTTGAAAGCATTGAACGAGGTATCCAAGTACATCTGGTTATCCGTGAATTCCTTCGCTACCGTGCAAAGGAACTCTCGTCTGATTGCATTGATCTGTCTGGCCGGGTAGATGAAATACAGTCGGGTTTGGGTGATGGCAGCCACGATGGATAACAGACCAATCATCGTGACAAAACAGATGAATGCAGCAACATCCCAGAACACCGGTGTGATGTTCGCACCCATACCGTAAATGCCAAGAAGCAACGTCGGAACGCTACTCGATAGGCCAGTGGCAAACTTCATGAGTGAGTGATGACGCTCATCGTAATACTTCACGAGATCCATGCACCGCTCATATTCGAGTTTCAGGAATTCATTCATCGTGCTGTCACCGCTTGCGGCCATGAGTGGCTGCAAGTTGCTGGAGTTGCAGAACAAGGTGGTGGACATGGGTGGAAGGGTTAGTTTCACCGGTTTGTTTGGCGTCTTTTTCTGCGCGCTGGGCGTGCTTGATTGCAGTTGCAGTTTTATCACGCAACAGGCTGTAGATACCCTTCTGGCCCTTGCCGTAGCCGGTGAAATCGGGTTGCTTGCGCAATTCTCGGATGACGCCATCGCAGATGGATTTTTTGCCCGCAGCATGGAAGGACTGGCGGCTGTACACAAAGTGCAGCAATAGCCAATACTCGAAACACGGGATGGAGGGAATAGCCTCGAAGGGCTTGCCTTCCGCTTTCAATGTTTTGATCCGCTCCAGGGCTGCGTTATAGGTGGTGTGCTTGTCTCGGTCGATGACACAGAAGACCTGGTCGTAGCGATCCGGCCCCAGTTGTGTGTCTTCCTCGAACAATCTTTCCGCATAGGCCACCACACAATCGGGGGATGATCCCTCGTCACCCGGTGCAATTCGCACACGGGGCGTGCGAAGCTGGTGAACTTGACAGAATTCCTCGAAGTAATAGGGCTCGGTCTTCATGCCCTCGCAGACGATGAGGAAGCGCGGGCCTTTAGTGCGCTCGCGGCTCTGCCTTTCAAGCATCGCGCTTTTCTGTGCCTGCCGCTTTTTGAAAAGATCATCCGACCCCATGGAAATCCAGGTCTTTCAGGAACGGGATACCGCCGTACCTTCCGTTGAGATAACCGCGTTCGATAGCTTCGTTGTCGCGTGGACTGTAATCGGAAAGCGGATAAAGTTGGGTGGCATTCTTGTCGTTTTTCTCCATGAACCAAATCTGGTCGCGCCGGAGAATTTTCTGGCTGAGGATAGTGGTGTCGTGGGTGGTAAACACAATTTGTGCCTTACGGTCTTGGTGGTGTAGCAGCTTTACCAGGTAATGGACGATCAAAGGATGCAGACTGGTGTCGAGCTCATCTACAATCAGTACACGCTCTTCTTCAATGACGTCCAGCCATGGGCCGGAGAATGCAAAGAGTGCGCGAGTGCCGTCAGACTCCTCTTCCTGATCGAACTCGATGAGTTCTTTGCTTTCTACGTCCTCATGCATAAACTTGGCCTGCATGATTTCCTTGCCAGCCATCTGTTGACTAAGTTCGTCCCGCAATACGCTGGGCATGTCCTTGGGCAGGATTTCCGGCGAGAAAATTTGAGCCTTGATGCGAATATCCGAGATAGAAAGGTCGGCTGAATTCATAAACTCTAGAACGCGACGTTTCCCTTCTTCATCACGGCATCGGTTCATGGTGAAGTTTGGCGCCAAGGTTTGGTGCGCCTTGATAATCCGTAGACGTTGCTGAAACCAGTTCAACACGGGCTTGAGTTGTTCACTGTTCAGTTGCAGTGCAGTGGAGAGAAACAGTGCATTACCGCGTGTTTGCCCGCGCCAATCCTGGCGTTTACGCCCACCCAAAAAAGCGGTACTGAAGCGATAATCGTCTTTGCCGGTCTCGGCATCATAGGCACGCTGGAACCACTTTTGCGTACGACCTTCCGGGTAAGCGAACAGCCATTCCTCTGTGAAGCGTTGCCGATTGCAGCGGAAGCCGTACTGATAGCGAACACCCTCTTCAATAAATGCCACTTCAAATTCACTTTCTCCAGCACGGGATGCTGAGGTCAGCTTAAATGGGTTGACTTCGATTTCCTCATTTGATTGGCTCTCCTTGGCGGAGTTGATGACACGGTCGCGCATGAAGTCCAAGGCATTGACCAGTGTGCTCTTGCCGGAGGCATTTGGGCCGTAGACAACACTAGAACGAAGCAAGCGTGGCACCTGTTCGATAGCACCAGCATCGAAGGTGTTGAGCTGCTCCATCTCCTTGAAATAGTTCGATGCCGCCATGTTCAAGGTCTGGCGATCTAAAATCGAACGATAGTTTTCGACGCTGAATTGGATAAGCATGGCTGACTGGAAAGTAATAGTTACAGCATGATATTCTACTTTAAAGTGCAAAAAAGCAACGTTTATTTAATTCTGTGATGTGGAACGAAGCAATAATTCAGCAAAATCGTAGTTCACGCTGGTCACCCCAAAGTCCGGCTCACGCTGAAATGGCTGGCGCAGATAGTGGGTGCGGTGCGTGTCTTCGCCGGTGAATTCAACGATGGCAAGGATGAAATCATCGGGTTTGTTCAGCGAATACAAAATTTCGTTGCGTGTGACGGTGATGGTTGGCGCACCGGAGACGCGGCCTTTCACTTCAATGAAGCGCAGCTTGCCGCTGCCAGGAATGCGGCTTTCGATGTCATAGCCCAGTTTTTCAAATTCGCGGTCAGTCGGGTCGAATCCCAGACTGCGCTCGATGTCCATGATGACGGCGCGCGCACGGGCTGCGCTGATTTGGGTATCTACTGGCGAACTAGACAATGTGGCGGTTTGCCCTGTCATCGCTTTGATTAAACCCATCGGCACGACCAACATTCCACCCAACACCACGGGTGGCAGCGGCGAAATCTGTGCTTCCAGCTTCAGCTCTTCCAGACGTTTTTGCAGCCTGCCTTGCAGCAGGTCAGCGCGCTTGCGTGCCTCATTAGAATTGAGCTTGGCATTGGGTCTGCCAGCCTGTTCCTGAAGCTTGAGTTCTTCGGCGCGATGATCCCAGTAGGTGATTTCTTTGGTGAGCCTATCCTTTACTGCGGCCTCTGTCTTGGCGATGAGTTCAAGCTTGCGGTCGCGCACTTCAGCCAGGTGTTCTGGTACGACGGTCGCGATAGCGTACCCTTGAGCCTTTTGTTCCAGCTCGCGGTTGATCCACTGGCATTCGGGGCAGTCGAGGATGGCCTCAACACCGGGTTCGCCATCGGCTAGTGGGCGATAGTCGAGGTAAGGCGCGTAATGAACGTGGCGCATCGCGCCGCTGGCATCTTGTTCGACGTAGAGCATACGCCTGGATACAACGCGGCGTTCGCCAGCACGGGTGATGCTTGCATCTTGAATGGAGTGCTCCAGATAGAACAGCACGCGCGGTGTCGTGCCTAAGTCGCGCTCGTCCACCAGCACGGTGCCACGCTTAAGCAGGTCGCGGTTGCGTTCTAGCGTGAGATCAATAACAGAATCAAGTAATGGGTGACCGGGGCAGACGAAGGCGGCTAGCGGCTGGCCTTGCGGTGCGACCAAAGATTTCTCAAAGGCGATGCGCTCGTAGCGCGGCAGCACGGGTTCGCCAATGCCGATGAGCCGGTCACGATTGCGCACCGGAGCCGGAACGTGGGTGACTTCATAGCGGCGCGGCTCGCGCTGCTTGGAGGTGCCGCCGAGCCGCTTGAATGCTTCATGGAAAAAGGATTCGATGTAGTGCGGTTGCAGGCGACGTGCATCGGCACGTTCCATGTCCGCTCGGATACGCTGCACTTGGCTGTAGTCCATTGCGTCATGTGCCAGCACGCGTTCGTCGAGTAGTGTTTGCAGGTGGTCGCGGTCGAGAGCTGTGTCGAGCACGGTGGTGAGAAACGCTCTGACTTCGGGCCTTTCACCGTGGCGGATGGCTTCGATCAACAACTCTCGTAGCGATTTGCCCTCGAACTGGAGCTTGCCGAGCACATCGAATACTTGTCCGCCCAATGCTTGACGCGCCAGTTCGAGTTTTTCCAGCAACTTGCGATAGACATCACCTTCGCGGGTGTCGTCGGCAACCAGATTCCATAGGTGGCAGACTTCGGTTTGACCAATTCGATGGATGCGACCAAAGCGTTGCTCCAGCCGGTTAGGGTTCCAAGGCAGATCGTAGTTGACCATCAGGTGCGCGCGCTGAAGGTTGATACCTTCGCCAGCAGCATCGGTGGCCAGCAGCACTTGCACCTCGGGATCGTGCTTGAAAGATTCCTGCACCTTCAGGCGTTCTTCGCGACCGATGCCACCATGAATGATGACCACAGATTCTTCGCGGCCAAGCAGTGTTTTGATGCGCTTTTCCAGATAGTTGAGTGTGTCACGGTGTTCCGTAAAGATGACAATCTTCTGGTGCGGTGAAGAGGTGGGTGGCGGGATTGCGCCTGCGCCATAAGGCGCATCAGGTTCGGCGACACGATGAACAACAGCACCAGTGGTGAAGATTTCGCTGAGTAAGCTGGCAAGCTCGCGCCACTTGGTATCGGTGCCGCTGCTACGGACAGCTAATGCTTGTCCTTCCAGGCCAGTGAGCGTTTCGATTTCGATGTGCAGTTCAGCAATGGAACGGGCTGCGGTGGCCTGATCGAGAATTTCTTCCTCGGCGGCTTCAACTTCGTTATCGGGCGCTTCGTCCAAGTCCTCAATATCATCGCTATCGAGTGTTGGCGCTGCGGTGGAGATGATAGGCTCAGTCTGTCCGCCACGGTGGAGCACTTCAAGTTCGCGTAGCCTGCTTTCCAAGCGCTCGCGCCTGCGCCGCAACGATTGATAGATAGCTTCTGGCGAGGATGCCAGTCGCCGCTGCAAAATGGTTAGCGCAAAGCCCACAGTACCGGCGCGTTTGTCATTTGCCAGTGCCTCGGCACGGTTAAATTCTTCCCGGACATAATTGGTAACGGCAGCGTAGAGTGCTGCTTCAGCGTCCGACAGCTTGTAAGGAACGGTGTAAGCGATACGCTTTGGGAACAATGGTGTGCCATCGAATTTCAGCAGGTTTTCTTTCACCATTCGACGCATCAGGTCAGAGACATCGGCGGTGTGAACACCATCACGGTAGCGCCCTTCAAAACGATCCCCGTCCAGGAGCGCCATAAACAACTGAAAGTCGGCTTCCTTCCCGTTATGCGGCGTCGCCGTCATGAGCAGGAAGTGTCGGGTAAGGGTCGAAAGCAATTGCCCGAGCCGGTAACGCTTGGTGTATTTGGTTTCGCCGCCGAACACGGTCGCCGACATCTTGTGCGCTTCGTCGCAGACGATCAGATCCCAACGGCAATCAGGCGCCTGGAGCTTTTGCTGCACGTCTTCGTTGCGCGAAAGCTTGTCCAAGCGGGCAATGATCAGATTGGTTTCAAGGAACCAGTTGCCGGTTCGTGCTGCTTCCAGCTTGTCGTTGGTGAGAATCTCGAAAGGCAGATGAAAGCGCCGATAGAGTTCGTCCTGCCACTGCTCAGCAAGACTGCCGGGGCAAACGATCAGGCAGCGTTGTAAATCGCCACGAGCGATGAGCTCTTTGATGAGCAAGCCCGCCATGATGGTTTTCCCGGCACCGGGGTCATCTGCAAGCAGAAAGCGCAGTGGCTGGCGCGGCAGCATGTGTTCGTAGACTGCGGTGATCTGGTGTGGCAGCGGATCAACTACAGAGGTATGCACCGCGAGCACAGGGTCGAAGAGATGCGCAAGACGTATGCGTTGAGCCTCAGATACCAAGCGGAAGAGTGCGCCATCGCCATCGAAGCTCCATGGCCTGCCTTGCTCGACCAGTTCCAGGCGCGGCTCATCGTGGCGATAGATCAACTCGTTAGCGACCTTGCCGGAGGCGGTCTTGTAGGTCAGCTCCAGTGCCTCAGAGCCGAACCACTGGACGTTGACCACCGTCACCAGTGCATCGGGCACAATGCCGCGTATGGCAGTGTTGGTTTGGAGTTGTTCGAGTTTCAGCATGCAGTATTTACAATTTTTTGTTCCAAAAACAAGGTTGTGATTCCGTTGATTTGATTGTCAAATTTTGAGGCGAGAGATTACCACAGCACCAATGGTGATTAAATGATCACAATGGTCTTAGATAAATTCAAATGCACACGAATGGCCGGTATGGAGGAACATGGTTAAGAGCACGCAGTCTCGTTTCAAGAAAGCTGCCGTTCTGGATGATTCCCGCGCCTATGGTCGGTGACTATTCCATACCGGCCGTTGGCCCATCGAGATGCCGCTGGCAGTTATGGTTAAGGGTTGTCAGATGTCAGCCCATCGACTGCGACGTGTTCAGGCTACGACAGCCCGTTCCGGGCTGACGTCTGGCAACCGCTCCAAGGAGGAAACCGCGTGAGTTACAGATGCACTTTGATC
>Ga0210058_1001634_pt1 | contig 19583 bp, 20 predicted proteins | sample CryGeymeta201511_FD_183979 | JGI IMG/M metagenome (GOLD analysis project Ga0210058, IMG submission 183979) | Groundwater microbial communities from Crystal Geyser aquifers in Utah, USA - Crystal Geyser metaG 2015-11 (SPAdes) (version 2) | ecosystem: Environmental > Aquatic > Deep subsurface >...
GGGGATGGAAGAGAAAGGAATAAAAGAAATTAAAAGAGTGCTTAAAAAATTAGGGGTTCAGCTAAAGCCATCCTAACATTTAAACATACTAACATTAAAGCAAAATTAAACTGTTTAGATGTTAAAATGCTTAGATGCTAAAATGATCGTATGAGAAAACTCAAAAAAGGCAGAAAATTTTCCAGAGAAAAAGATCAAAGGAAAGCCCTTTTGAAATCTCTGGCCTTGGCTTTTATTTTGGAGGAAAAAATAAAGACAACCGAAGCCAAAGCAAAAGAATTGCGTCCTTTTTTCGAAAAATATATTAACCGTGCCAAAAACAAAGATTTAGCCACTCGGAGGTTTCTATCAAAATTTTTTCCAGCCAAAGCAGTTAAAAAATTAGTTGATGAAATTGGGCCGAGATACAGAGAAAGAAAAGGGGGATATACGAGAATTATAAAATTGGGGCCGAGAAAAACAGATGGAGCAAAAATGGTAATCATTGAATTAGTGAAGTAATTAAAAATTAATAATACATAATTAATAATGGCAGAAAGGAAAACTCATACAATTGATGCGACAAATAAAATTTTGGGGAGGTTAGCCAGCGAAATTTCTATTTTACTGAGAGGCAAGCACAAAAAAGAATTTCAACCAAATAAGGATCTGGGCGATTTTATCATTGTCAAAAATGTTGATAGAATTAGAGTTACCGGGAAAAAAATGGAAAAGAAAAAATATTATCGCCACTCAGAATATATGGGTGGTTTAAAAGAAATTTCTCTCAAGGAACTTTTTGCTAAGAATCCGGCCCGGGTTTTAAAATTGGCGGTATTAAGAATGATGCCCAGAAATAAATTAGCTCGCCAACAAATTAAAAGATTGAAGTTTTTGTAATGTCACACGAATTTTTATGCGAATTTTATTCGAATTATATGCGAATGAATTATGCCAAAAGTAAAAAAAGAAAAGAAAATTAAAAAAATAAAAAAGGAGGTAAAGAAAAAAAGGGTTAAAAAAGAAATCAAAAAACCAAAGGTTGCCGAGAAGCCGGAAAAATATTATCAGGCAATAGGCCGAAGAAAAACGGCTATAGCTTTGGTTCGTCTTTTTACTCGCCGACTCCAACCCGCTCTTTCTCCTGCCGACGGCAAGCCCCCGGAAAGTGATTTTTTAGTTAATGAAAAACCCCTTAATGTTTATTTTCCCAATCCTGAATACCAACAAATTGCCCTGGCTTCTTTGAAGAAAATGAAAGCCGAGGATCGGTTTCGGGTTTCAGCCAGAGTGAAAGGAGGGGGTCTTATTTCTCAGGCCGAAGCCATCAGACATGCCACGGCCAGAGTCCTGGTTTTATTCAATCCTGATTATCGAAAACGTTTAAAAAGAGCTGGATTTTTAACCAGGGATCCCCGAATGAAAGAAAGAAAAAAATTTGGACTAAAAAGAGCCAGAAAAGCTCCCCAGTGGCAAAAGCGATAGTTTGTTCGGCAATAAAAGTTTTCAGGTACCGATAGTTCAAATCCCAGCGAGATTTGACTATCTACATTCTCGTCCCGCCAGCCCCGCTTAGCGGGGCACCATGCTGGCGGGACTGCGAAAGTTACCGTGAAAACTTTATTGCCTCGCCCCTATTAAAAATATGAATATAATAATAGAAATAATTGGTTGGCTCGGAATGGTATTAATTTTAATTGCTTATTGGCTTATTTCTTCAAAGCGCACGGAAGCAAAGTCGATTTTTTATCAGATGCTTAATTTAGGGGGGCAGTAGGGATAGTTATTAATACTTTTTATCATAGAGTATTTCCCCCGCTTGCTTTAAATACTATTTGGGCATTGATTGCACTTTGGGCGATAGTCTCGGGCAAAAAAGAAATTAAATAAGGCATTTTAAAATTCAATTTTAAACATTTCGTATTGCCCGAGAGAAAATCTCGGGCTTGCCCAACAAAATTTTATAGAAACTTAGGCGGGCTTGATTTTTTGATAGATTTTTGATAAAAAGTAAGAGATCTTTTACAGAGGCAAAGAAGATGGAAAATATAAATATTATTGCAACCAGCCAGGTAGAACATATTGGAAAAAATTTAGCTAAAAAAGGTTTAAAAGTTATATTTTCCGAGAAGAACAGAGAAGGCAAAAGATATTTTCCAGATGGTGAAGTTTATGTTAAAATTTCAAAAGTTTTAAAAGGAAAAACAATTGTTTTGCATTCAGGCGCCCCAAAGCCAAATGATGGATTGGTGGAACTAGAAATTATTTTGGAGATTCTAAGAAAATCTAAAGCCAAACCAATAGAAGTATTTTTTACTTATTTCCCTTACGGAAAGCAAGATAATATCTTTGAAAAAGGGGAGACAAATGCGGCTGAAAATTTGATTAGAAAATTGTTTGACTATTACGGTATCAGCAAAATTTATGTTATCGATGCTCATTTTTGGGGCAGGGAATGGGTGAAAAAATATCCAGTGATTAATGTCTCGGCAGTTGATTTATTGATTCAATCTGCCCTAAAAGATTATCCAGAGGCAATTTTTCTGCCACCGGATATTGGCTCGGAACGAAGAACCGGATTGAAACTAAAGGGCTTGAAAAAGAAAAGAATCGATTCTTATCTGGTCAGGATTAAAAGTAGCCAAGAATTCAAAAACATTGTTAGGGGAAAAGTAGTTGGCGTAATAGACGATATGGTAGAAACTGGTGCGACTTTGGTTCCCTTTTATGAAGAATGTAAAAAAGGGGGGGCAAAAGAAGTTATTGCTTTAGTTACTCACGGTGTCCTTTTGGAAGGAATCGAAAGAATAAAGTCAAAATATTCGAAACTTTATTTAACAAATACAATAGACAGAGAGGAGGTAAATGTCGATATTACTGATCTGGTTTTTGAAACAATAACCAAGAGATAGAATAAAATTCTATCTCTTTTTATTTGCCAAACTTTTTTAAAAAGTTATAATTAAATAATGCTAAAAGAACTAATTAATAAATATTATTCGGAATTAAAAAAAGATAGGGAACAGCACCATTTTTATATTACCGATGCCGGAAAATGTCCCCGGGCAGTCTTTTTTAAATTTAAAAAAGCCCCGGCCGAAGCAATGGAACCAAGAATTTTAATGATGTTTGATCACGGTGACCACATTCATCAACTGATTATGAAACCCTTGTTTGGCGTTAGAGATATTCGCGTGATAGCGGCTGAAATCAATATTCCTCCTCAAGAGTTAATTACTGGTAGAGCCGATGCTATAATCAGCGATGGCAAGGATTTATATGTTTTAGATGTAAAAAGTATCAATGGCCAAATTTTCAAAAGTTTGGCTGAACCCAAAGAAGAACACATCAATCAAATTCAACTTTATTTGCATTTTTTCAAACAAAAAAAGGGAATTTTGCTCTATGTCAATAAAGATACTCAGGATTTGAAGGAATTTTTCATCGATTATAACCCCCAAATAGCCCAATCTCTTTTGAAGGAATTAAACGATCTCAAAGTTAAAATTGATAAAAATATCGTTCCTCCCAGAATTCCCGTTTGGCCTGAAAATTGGCAATGCCGATATTGCCAATTTAAAGAAATTTGTTTAACAGCCGGTGAAGGAAATGTCAGTTGGGAAAGTTTTAAAAAGAAGGTCGATGAAGCTGAACCTTCATCTCCATCTTCGCTTCCTCCGGAAGCTCGATAATTGAAGTCGAAAACACAAAGGAAGAAGTTTAATAAATTAAGGTAGTAATTTCTCTGAGACAAGAAATTTACCTTCGCTCAAAAGATAAATTTTTTTATTAAAATCATTAAAGAAAATTTTTGGTTCTTTATATTCCGCCAACTCGTAAATATTTAAACCATCCCGATCGTCGATTTCGACGATTTTTATTTTTGAATTGGTATTGAATATTAAATAATGGGCTGTAAACCAAAATAAATCCCCAATTTTTTCTGAAAACCTGGTTAAGAAAACTTTCTCTTTGGCTTTTTTCCAGGGCTGGTCAAAAGAGTTTTCTAAAAATAAAAGCCAAATTTCATGGTCATTGAAATAAACCACTTTTTTTAAATCCGGGGAAACTTTCAAGGATTTTACTGGCTCAAAAAATTTTTCAAAAGAACTTGAATCAAGATCAAAGAGGTAAAGCGTTTCCCCATCTTTTAGGAAAATAAAATTGCCAAAAATTTCTATTTGATAGTTAGCCCCTTCTTTTATTGGGAAGACCTTTTCATTAACTTTTTCTTTTATTTTTTGACTAAAATCGGTTTTGAAAAGAAAACCCGTATTATCAAGACAGTAAATAAACCCAGCCGAAATTTTATAAGTTGAGATATCTTTTTCAAATAAGACGGTTTCTTTCTTTTCAATATCGGCCTCGAAAATTTCGCCATTTTTAAGAAAAAATATTTTTGCGGAATCTTTAGGATGAAAAGCGATTTCCTTGATTTCCGGGTTTAAAAAATCAAGATTGGTTGAAGAGGGCGGGAACTTTGTTAAATCTAAAAGTTTAAATTTTGAATCAATTTTTAATAAAATTTTTTGAGAGTCAGGAGAGAAAACAATTTCTTCAATTTTTCCTTCGCTTTCAGTTTCGATTGGATAATTTTTGATTTTTCTTTCGATATCAAAAAGTTTTAGTCCCTCTTTGTCTTTCAAAACAAATTTTTTCTCATCGGGCGAAAAAAAGAAATTTTCGACTTCATTTGCGAAAATTTCAAACCTTGTTTTTTCCGGAATCAAAACGATATTTTTGGCTTCGGTAACCACCCGTTCTTCAATTTTTAAATTCTTTTCCCAAGGAAAATATCCTTCTTTTTCAATTTTTACTTTATATTCTTTTGGCAGCAAATTTTTAATTAAGATTGAACCAAAGAAAACATCTGTTTTCTTTTTGATTTTTCCATCAATTAAAATCTGAACATTTTTTGGCAAAACCTTAAAATAAAATCCACCCGTCTGAACAATTTTTTTTGAATCAAAATCAATCCGATAGCCCATTGAATAAAGAGTAATGGTCGGAGCAATTAACAAAAACAAAATAGCACAAATTGAAAATAAAATCGTCCTTACTCTTTTTGTCATCAATCTCAATCTCATTTTAAGCTAAAATTAAAAAATAGACAATAAAAAATTTGACCCCGTTAGAAATTTATTACAAAAGATTCCAGAAATAACAAGAACTCAACAGGTTTGTCAACGGATATTTCTAACGGGGTTGACAAAGATTAAAAGATTTGTTATATCAAAAACTGGAGGTTAGCCAAAATGGCTAATTCGATGATCTTTGAAAATTGAAAAGGAGGAATGAGAATTGGAAAGATATGATTTAGTAGTTTTGTTGGGATCGCAGATCAAAATGAAAAGTATGCCCCCTGAATTTACTTTAGCGCCCCATACCGAATTGAAAGCCCGAGCAGCCGGAATTGCTTTGCAGAAGAGAATTACAAATAGATTCATTGTATCAGGTGGCTACAATTTTTACTTGAGATACAACGAAACTGAAATTTTTAAGACTCCGGATTTTTCTTTTGAGGCTTTTACCCAATGAAGACAGCAGGAATCGGAAGCAGAAGTAATTGCCGAATTCTTAGAAAAAGAATATGAGGTCCCTCTAGAAGCGATGTTCTTTGAGGAGCTTTCAGCCACTACTGAAGAAAATGCTGAAATTCTTAAAATTCTATTAAAGAGGTCGACTTTCGCTTTTGCAAAGAAGATTGCAATACTGACTCTTATCTATCACATGGAAAGAGCGTTGCCTGTGTTCCGAAGCACCGGATTAGAAGTAGAACCCTTGTTTACTGAGGATTTGTTGGCTCTGGAAGGAGAGCCTGGTATTGAGAAAGTTTGTCAGTACTATTCAGTTCCCAAAGGCGGAAAACAATGGCCGGTCGATAAAATCCGAGAACTTCTATCAAGCGGAAGAAGCATTGGAGAACTATTGAGAAAGTGATACAAAGAGGAAAAGCGTGATGAAGATAATAAACAAGTGCCTCATTAAAGAAGAATTCGAAGAATACATTAAAAAGAAAAGGATCTCAAGGAAAATTGACAAGGTCGTATTGCATCATACTTGGGATACTATCGAGCAATGGCAAAAAGGCGAAGTTTCTTGTAATTATTACAAGAAAATGTATGAAGAAAAAGGATGGGAATCTGGCCCACATCTTTTTGTGGCTCCCGAAGGAATTTGGTTGTTTACTGACATAAATATTCAAGGAACTCACTCTAATGAAGGAAACCGAGGGAGTATTGGAATTGAAATGGTAGGAAGATACGATGACAGGCTTCCTTCAGGTAAAGTGTGGGAAAATACAAAAGCAGTATTGAAGGTCTTGCTTACAAAATTGAATCTTAAACTAAAAGATATTCGTTTCCATCGAGAGTATAATCCACACAAAAGTTGCCCGGGAAAAGCAGTGACTAAAAAATGGCTAAGAGCACAACTTAAAAATTGTCTTATTTAAATAATCCCAGCGATATTCGCTCGGGATTTTTTATTCCGTAAAGAGTATGGAGTATAATGAAAATATGAAATACTTTTTTGCAACTTATACTGACTTTATTAAATTTGATAAAAAGCCAAATGAGGACTTTTATTTGATTTCTGAAAAATTGCCAATTTTTGTTATAGCTGATGGAGTAACTCGAAGCCATTTTAAAACCGGAGAATATACCTTTCCAGCCGGAGCTCAAACCGCAGCTAAAATTTTTTGTTATACAGTGTTGGAATTTTTGGAGGAAAACTTTGAAAATAAAAATTTTCAAGACCTTACTGAAAATGCCTTTAATTTGGCAAATCAAAAAATTAAAGAATTTAACATTGCCGAAGGAATTGATAAAAGATTGAATTATTTAGAATATGATTGGTTTGATTGTGTGAGCATAGCAGGTTTTATTATTAAAAATAACCTTTATTATGGTTATGTTGGGGATTGTGGGCTAATAATTTTCGATAAAGATAATAAATTGAAATTTCAGACAAAAGACGAGGTTTTGCCGGCAATTAAAAGGATAAAAAAAATTTACAAGAACTGGGAAAACTTACCGAAAGAACAAAGGAAATTAGTTATACAACGAGACTTTAGAAATAGGCCAGATGGCAAGGGTTTCGGTTCTTTTACCGGCGAAGAAGGAGTCAAGAAATATTATAAAATTGGTAGTAAAAACTTAAAAGAAAAAGATTTAATCATTTTTTATTCTGACGGTTTTTTAAATTATTTAAAATTTCCTGCATTCATTGAAATTTTGAGAAAGCACGATAAAAAGTCTTTAGACGAATTTACAATTCAAAAAGCAAAAGGGGACTATGGCAAATATGGAACTGATCGAACTTTCATTGCTATCGGATTTTAGGACTTGCCCCGTAGTAGAGAATCTCACTACAGGGCTTGCTAAATTTTAGATTTTAATTTAGAATAAAATCGATATGGCAGATAAATTTTTAATTAAAGGCGGAAAGAAATTGGAGGGGGAGGTTGAAGTTTCTGGCTATAAAAATTCAGCCGGGGCTTGTTTGGCGGCTGCTTTATTGACCGATGAAGAGGTGATTTTGGATAATTTGCCTCTGGTTGAAGATATTTTTACAATCATTGAGGTTTTGAAAGGAATGGGAGCAAAGATAGATTGGTTGGATGGAAGAAAAATCAAAATCTCTACTAAAGATTTGGATCCTGAAAAAATTGATTTTGAGAAAATTGGTCAGACGCGGCTCTCGGTTTTATTAATTGGTCCTCTTTTGGCAAGATTTAAGAAATTCAAAATTTCCCATCCGGGAGGAGATCGAATTGGTTTGAGGCCAATCACTGCCCATTTGGAAGCCCTAAAAAAATTAGGAGCCAAAATTGAAAATGAAGGCAATTTTTATTTTTTTGAAGGCGAAAATTTGAGAGGAAATGAAATTATCTTAAAAGAATTCAGCGTCACTGCTACCGAAAACCTCATGTTATCGGCTGTTTTAACCCCCGGCAAAACAATTATCAAAGGAGCAGCAGCTGAACCTCAGGTTCAAGATTTGGGCCTCCTGCTTCAAAAAATGGGGGCAAGAATTGCCGGTTTAGGAACTCACACCATTTTGATTTTGGGAGTTGAAAAATTGAAGGGTTGTCCGCATCAGATTATTCCCGATCTTTTAGAAGCCGGAACATTTATCACTATTGGGGCAGTTACTCCCGGTGAAATTTTGATTAAAAATATAATTCCCGAACATTTAGATTTATTTTTAGATAAATTGGAAGAAATTGGAGTTCAATTTGAAAAGGGAAAAGATTTTGTTAGGGTAGGGGATTTGCAAAAAAATTTTAGAGCCGCTCGAGTCCAAGCCCTGCCTTATCCCGGTTTTCAGACCGATTTGTTGCCCATTATTGTTCCTCTTTTGACTCAAGCAAATGGAAAAAGTTTGGTTCACGATCCTCTTTATGAAAATCGTTTCAATTATATCCAAGAAATCAAAAAAATGGGGGCTGACATTGAAATTGTTGATCCCCATCGAGTTTTTGTTTATGGCAAAACTCCTCTTTCCGGTCGAAAGATCGAATCCTGGGATATAAGAGCTGGTGCTTCTTTGGTTATTACTGCCCTTTTAGCCAGAGGTGAAACAGAAATCGATGGAGTTTATCAGATTGATCGGGGTTATGAAAAAATAGAACAAAAACTCCAAAAATTAGGCGCCGACATCAAACGCATAAGCGCTTAAAGGTAGAAATAGTACAAATAGTAGAAATTGTTAACGATGTCTACAATTTCTACGACTTAAACCTTTTAACTTTTTACTATGTTTATCAAAAAAATTGGCATCGATCTGGGAACCTGTAATTCAGTTGTTTTCGTTCCCAAAAAAGGAATTTTATTTCAAGAGCCGTCGGTGGTGGCAGTGACTTTGGCTGAAAATAGAATTTTGGCTGTTGGCAAAAAAGCCAAGGAAATGATTGGTCGAACGCCAGATACCTTAAGAGTTTATCGACCCTTGAGATCGGGGGTGATTGCCGATTATCGAGTAACCCAGGCGATGCTAAAATATTTCATTGACAAAGCCCTGGGCTCTTTTCGCATTTTGAAACCGGAATTGTTAATTGGAGTTCCGGCCGGCATTACTTCGACCGAAAGAAGAGCAGTGATTGAGGCCGGATTAGCAGCCGGAGCCAAAGGAGTTTATTTAGCCAAAGAACCAATTTTAGCCGCCATTGGGGCCGGTATTCCTATTGATTCTTGTTCCGGTCATCTCATCTGTGATATCGGCGGAGGAACATCTGAGGTGGCGGTGATTTCTTTGGGCGGAATTGTTACTGTCCATTCAGTCAGGACTGCCGGAGACAAAATGGATGAAGCCATTTCTGAATATATTAAGAAAAAATATAATTTAGCCATTGGCGAGCAAACGGCCGAGGAAATCAAGATAAAAATTGGCACCGCTTTACCCGAAAAAGAACCAAGATTTTTTGAGATTCGAGGTCGGGATTTGATTTCCGGATTGCCCCGAACAATCAAGGTCAGTTCCAACGAAGTTTGCGAAGCAATTTCCGATACCTTAACTGAGATTGTCCAGGTCGTTAAAACTGTTTTGAGGAATACTCCTCCCGAATTATCGGCCGATATTATGGATAAAGGTATGGTTTTGGCCGGTGGCAGTTCTCTTTTGAGAAATATTGACGAACTTTTTGCCAAAATGACCGGCGTTCCGGCTTTTGTGGCTGAAGAGGCGATGTTTTGTGTTGCCAAAGGCACCGGGGTGGTTTTGGAAAACTTAGAAACCTACAAAAAAACCTTAATGACCAAGAAATAACTAATGTGTAATTGCTAACCCAATTTGGTAATAATTTCGCTCGGCAGGCTGTTCGGGGAGCACGCAATCGGCTTTAGTAGCAAGAAAAGGTTATTTCCCGCCGTTGCTATTTCTCCCCAGCCCTCTATGCTTATATGAAAATAACATTGTGCTTAGAGGGCTGGGTGCGAAATGCTCCCTTCGCAGCCCGCCTTCACTTAAAAGATCTTAAATAGTACATTTAATAAATTAAAATTAATAAGACATAATTTAAATTATTTATTATGTATTTTTAATTATTAATTATGCTCCTGGGGCACCAAAAACAGTGGCAATTTCTCAAAGAGTCATTTTTTTTGGGGAGAATTCCCCATGCTCTTTTATTTTCAGGAGAAGAAAAATTGGGCAAAAAAACCTTAGCCATTGAATTTATTAAATTCATTAATTGTTTAGAAAAGGATTTCTCCTTAAGGTTAACCCCGTACCGAAACGAAGTTTCTGGTGCGGGGCCCTGTCAAAAATGTCTTTCCTGTCAGGCAATTGAGAGAAGAATCCACCCCGATTTTATTTTCATTGAACCAATAGATAACGAAATCCAAGTTTCTCAAATCAGGGATCTCAGCTTAAAATTGTCTGAAAAACCCTCTTTTTCTTCTTTTAAAACCGCCATCTTAGATAAAGCTCATTTAATGAACCAGGAAGCCCAGAGTGCCTTTTTAAAAACCCTCGAAGAACCAAAAGGAAATACAATTTTAATTTTGATAACCGAATATCCGGAGAGATTATTTTCAACCATTCTTTCCCGGGTCCAAAAAATCAAATTTTATCCGGTAAAAAAAGAGGAAATAGAGAAATTTTTAAAAGAAAGAAAAATTCCCAAAGAGGAAATCGAAGGAATGATAAAAATATCTTTGGGTAAGCCCGGTCTCATTTACGATTTTTTGAAAAATCCTGAAAAATTAAAAGAAAAAAAAGAAAAAATCAGAGAACTAATTAAAATTTTAAATTCTCCCATTTCTTTTCGTTTTCAGTATGCCAAAGAATTAGCTTCCCAAAATAATTTGGGCGAGGTTTTAACTATCTGGCTCGATTATTTTCGCAATATTTTACTCTCAAAACTAAGGGGTGAAGGAAAAGAGGGAAAATACTCTCTTTTGAAATTAAAAAATATTCTCCGGCAAATCCAAAGAATAAATTTCTTGATTTCCACCACCAATGTCAACCAAAGATTAGCCCTGGAAATACTATTATTGGAATTATAAAAATAGAAGAATATAAGGGGCTGGATATTCAAGCTTTTTTATTTCCTCTTGGTCTTGGGTCGACGATTTTTTAAATTTCTGGTATAGTTAAAAAATGGAAAAGAAAAGAGATTATCAAGAAATTATTGATAAAATTAAACCGGAATTCGATAAAGTTTTGAATTTTTTTGAACGGGAATTAGCCAAGGTTCGAACCGGGAGAGCGTCTTCGACTTTGGTTGAGGATATTCAAGTTGAATGTTTTGGCCAAAGGTTTCCCTTGAAACAGTTGGGATTAATTTCTCTGCCTGAACCCAAGAAAATTTTGATTCAACCCTGGGATAATTCCTATCTCGAACCGATAGTAAATGCCCTTTCTAAATCTGGCTTGGGAATTTCGCCAGTCGTTGATAAAAATCTCATCCGGATTTCTTTACCCCCTTTGAGTGAGGAATATCGCCAGGATTTGCTTCGACTTTTGGGCCAAAAAATAGAGGAGACAAAGAGGACGATCAGGCACTGGCGAGAGACGGCCTGGGATGAAATTCAAGATGGTTTTCAAGCAGGGGAAATCAGGGAAGATGACAAATATCGGGGAAAAGATAAGCTCCAGGAATTGGTCGATGAATACAATGAAAAGATTGAAGAATTAGCTGAAAAAAAGAAAAAAGAAATACTGGAATAGTAGTCTCACGAATAATAAACTAATCTAAAGCGAATAAAAAGCGAATAAAATTAACTTACTATTAGTTCGAAATTCGTTTATTATTAGCGAGTGACATGGTTTTAAGCATTTTAATTACTTTCATTAGTTTAATTGGTTTGATAATTCTTCATGAACTTGGGCATTTTATTTTGGCAAAAAAATTTGGAGTAAAAGTTGAAGAGTTTGGTATCGGCTATCCACCAAGAATTTTTGGAAAAAAAATTGGCGAAACCGTTTATTCAATAAATCTTTTGCCATTTGGTGCTTTTGTCAAAATTTTGGGTGAGGAAGAAAAATTAGATGACCCGAGGAGTTTTAATAAAAAACCAATTTGGCAGAGGACCTTGATTGTTCTGGCCGGAGTGGTTTCTTTTTGGCTCATTTCCTTTTTGATTTTCTCTTTGGTACCCACTGGAGTGACTGTTTCCCTTATCCGAGATAATTCCCCAGCCGCCCTCTCCGGTTTAGTTGAAGGGGATATTATTGAAGAAATTAAAGTTGATAATAGGGAATATTCCATTTTTAAAATTGAAGAGGCCCAAAGAATAATAAATCAAAATAGGGGAAAAGGAATTAATTTGATTGTTTTGAGAGGAAAAGAAAAAAAAGAAATTTCGGTCATCCCCAGAATTTCACCTCCACCAGGTGAGGGAGCTTTAGGGATTGGTTTAAGTTATGGACCGAGCCAAAGAAATTATCCGCTCTATCAAATTCCGATCAAAGGGTTTTTAAGAACGACTGAATTTACTTTTGAAGTAATAAAAGGATGGGTAAGCGCGATTTCCAATATCGTAAAAGGTAGACCAACCAATGTTCAAGTAATGGGACCGGTAGGAATTTTTTCTTTATCAGCTGAAATATTGAAATTGGGAACAAAATATTTCCTTTTATTTTTATCTTTGATTTCAATTTATGTTGCTTTGTTTAATATTTTGCCCATCCCGGCCTTAGATGGCGGAAAACTCCTTTTTTTGGGGATTGAAAAGTTTAAAGGCAAGCCGGTGAATCCCAAAATAGAGCAGAATATTACGGCCGTTTTCTTTGCTTTGTTAGTTGTTTTAGCCATTTGGGTGACAATAAAAGATATCACGAGATTATTTTAGTAAGCTTTCGTACTTTCGTAGGGATTTTATGAGACAATCGCAACTTTTTTACAAAACTTTAAAAGAATTACCAAAAGACGAAAAAAGTATTAACGCTCAACTTTTAATTAGAGCCAGTTTTATTTATAAAGAAATGGCCGGTGTTTATACTTATTTACCCTTAGGTCTTCGGGTTTTGAGAAAAATTGAAAATATAATTAGAGAAGAAATGGAAAAGATCGGAGGAAAAGAAATTTTAATGACTATTTTTCAACCTAAAAATCTCTGGCAAGAAACCGGTAGATGGTCTCAGGATATAGGGGAGGTAATGTATAAATGTAAAGAAGATAATAAAGAAATTGGTTTAGGCCCAACCCATGAAGAAATGATAACTGATATTGTCAGGCATTATGTAAAATCCTACGAAGATTTGCCTCTCTATCTCTATCAAATTCAGACAAAATTTAGAAAAGAACCGAGGGCCAGATCGGGGCTTCTGCGAGATAGAGAATTTGATATGAAAGACCTTTACAGCTTTCACCGGACAGAAGAAGATTTTAAAAAATATTACGAAAAAATTAAAAAATCTTACTTAAAAATTTTTAAAAGATGTGGATTAAAAACAATTATTACAGAAGCTTCAGGCGCAGGTTTTACCAAGGAGTACACTCATGAATTCCAAGTTTTAGCTAAAGGTGGAGAAGATACCATAGTTTTTTGTCCAAAGGGTAATTTTTCTCAAAATAAAGAAATTGCCAAATTTAAAGCTGGCACTCCTTGCCCTAAATGTAAAGCGATTTTGAAGGAGGGGAAATCAATTGAGGTGGGAAATATTTTTCCTTTGAGAACCAAATATTCCCAGGCGATGAAAGCTTATTTTGTAGATAAAGACGGGAAGAGAAAACCAATTATTATGGGTTGCTACGGAATAGGACCTTCTCGGACCATGGGAGCTATAGTTGAAGTTCATCATGATGAAAAAGGGATTATTTGGCCAAAAGGGGTCGCACCCTTTCAGGTTTATCTTATTTCCATCCCTTCAACGAGGCCGGGGCTTATTAAGAAGCAAACAGAAAAACTATACCAAGATTTACAAAAGGAGAAGATCGAAGTGCTATACGACGACAGAGAACAAAAGACTCCGGGCGAAAAATTTGCCGAAGCCGATTTAATTGGAATTCCTTATCGAATAGTAGTAAGCGCGAAGACCTTGAAGAAAAATAGTGTGGAAGTTAAAAAACGGAACCAAAAGAGAACAAAATTGATAAAAATTAAAAATGTTATTAAATGGTTAAGTATTCGTATATAATTCGTATGTTCAACAAAATTCTTTCCAGATTTTCAAATAATATTGCTATTGATTTGGGAACGGCTAATTCCCGAGTTTATGTTCGGGGAAAAGGAATTTTAATCCAGGAACCCTCGGTGGTGGCGGTGAATCAAAAGACCGGTCAAATTTTGGCGGTTGGTGATGAAGCAAAAAAAATGGTTGGTCGAACCCCAGCCCATATTGTGGCGGTCAGACCCTTGGTGAATGGGGTGATTTCCGATTTTGAAGTAACCGAGCAGATGCTGAGATATTTTTTGGAAAAAGCCCAAAAAAATAAATTTATCTTAAGCTTCAGACCAAGAGTGATTTTGGGTATCCCCTACGGAGTGACCGAAGTTGAAAAAAAGGCAGCCCATGACGCCATCAGGTCAGCCGGTGCCAGAGAGGCATTTTTGATTGAAGAACCAATGGCAGCAGCCATCGGAGCCAGATTGCCGGTTGAAGAGCCGGGTGGAAATCTTATTGTTGATGTTGGCGGAGGGACAACCGAGATTGCGGTTATCTCTTTGGGTGGAATAGTGTTAGCCAAGACTTTGAAAATAGCCGGCGATAAATTCAACCAAGATATTATCAATTTTATTCAGGAAGAATACAATTTAATCATTGGCGAGAGAACGGCTGAGGAAGCAAAAATTACCCTTAGCTCCGTTTATCCTCTGAGAGAGAGAAAAGAAATGCCCTTGCGGGGAAGAAATCTCATCATCGGTTTACCCGAAGAGATTTTGATTTCTGATGAAGATATTCGCCGAGCCCTGGAAAAATCAATAAAACAAATTATCAACGCTATCAAATTAGTCATTGAAGAAACTCCCCCTGAGTTATTGGCTGATATTATGAAAAGGGGAATTTATTTAGTTGGTGGCGGAGCTTTGTTGAGAAAATTGGACACCCTAATTACCAAGGAAACAAAAATTCCAACCAAAATTATTGATGATCCGATGACCGCGGTTGTCAGAGGAGCGGGATTGGTCTTGGAAAATTTAGATCAATTTCACGATCTTTTAGTTGAAAAAGAATATTTAGAACCCCCAAAATAAAACGCGATACCAATATACTAATGCATACTAATTATACGAATATTTTTTATCCTTAATTTATTAGTATCATTAGTATCAATTCGTATATTAGCATCGATTTTATGATTACTAAAAAAGAAGTTGAACATCTTGCCAAATTAGCCAGATTGGGCTTAGCTCAAAAAGAGATGGAGGAAATCCAAAAAGACCTCTCTCTGATTTTGGATTATTTTAACTTACTTAAAGAAGTGAACACTGAAGGTGTTACACCTACATCCCATCCAATTTCAGCCAAACCCTATTTGAGAAAAGACGAAGTTTTAAAACAGCCCTCGGAAAAAATTCAAAAATTAATTGAATTAGCCCCTCAGAAAGAAAAGGGGTGTATCAAAGTAAAATCAATTCTTTAAAATGGAATTGGAAGAATTAACAATTACTCAAATTCACCGGGGTTTAACTAAAAGAGAATTTTCCGCCCGGGAATTGACTGAGGCCTTTTTGGATCGGATTGAAAGATTTGATAAAAAAATTTCAGCTTTTTTAACTGTGACCAAAGATATATCCCTCAGGCAGGCAAAAAAAATTGATGAATTGGTTTCCAGAAATGAAGAAATTCCAATTTTAGCCGGCATTCCCTTTGCCATCAAGGATGTTATTTTAGTTGAAGGGGTGAAATGTACCGCCGGTTCAAAAATTTTAGAAAATTACATTGCTCCTTACGATGCCACTTGTATAAAAAAGCTCAAATCCCAGGGGGCGATAATTTTAGGTAAAACCAATTTAGATGAATTTGCCATGGGTTCCTCGACTGAACACTCAGCTTTTTTCCCGACCAAAAATCCCCATGATTTGAGTCGAGTGCCGGGCGGTTCTTCGGGAGGTTCAGCTGCAGCTGTCGCAGCTAATTTTTGCTCTTTTGCCTTAGGTTCCGATACCTGTGGTTCGATTCGCCAGCCAGCTGCTTTTTGCGGAGTGGTAGGTTTAAAACCAACCTATGGAGCAGTTTCTCGTTACGGTTTAATTGCGATGGCTTCTTCTTTGGACCAAATCGGTCCGATAACAAAAACAGTAGAGGATGCCAGAATTGTTTTTGAAGCAATTTCTGGCAAAGACCCCTTAGATTCAACTTCGGTCCAATATCCAATATCCAATATCCAATATCCAATATCCAATTTACGAATTGGCGTTCCCAAAGAATACTTTACCTGCCCCGTAGGATCCCGAATGGATTCCTATGGGGCCAAAGGCATTGATCCTGAAGTTGAAAAAATAGTTCGTTCAGCTATTCAAAAATATGAAAAGGCCGGAGCCAAAATTGAAGAAATTTCAATTCCTTATAGCACCCATCACTCGCTTGCTACTTATTATTTGATTATGCCATCGGAAGTTTCAGCCAATTTAGCCCGATATGATGGAATAAAATACGGCTACTCAACAGTTGACCAAAAAACCGAAAAACCGAAAAACTTAATGGATGTCTATCTTAAATCGAGGGGAGAAGGATTTGGCAAAGAAGTAAAAAGAAGAATTATGTTGGGAACCTATGCCCTTTCTGCCGGTTATTACGATGCCTATTATTTAAAAGCCCAAAAAGTCAGAACCTTGATTATTAAAAACTTTGAGAAGGCATTTGAAAAAGTTGATGTCATAATGACTCCTACTACCCCTACTCCTGCCTTTTTCTTAGGAGAGAAAACTCAAGATCCCCTCTCAATGTATCTTTCCGATATCTATATGGCAGCTGTCAGCTTAGCCGGACTTCCGGCCATTTCCATTCCCTGCGGCAAAGTTGCCCCCCACCACTTTGAAAATAGACATAATACGCGAGATAAATTCAATAGAGCAAAATATGGTAGAGGGCAAAGTGGTGGGGGGTTACCGATCGGACTTCAAATTATTGCCAAACCCTTTGAAGAAGAAAAAATATTAACAATCGCCGAGATGTTTAAAAAACTATGATCAATTTGGAGACCTTAAATATTATTATTTTTATTTTAAAAATTGTTATCTTTCTTTTAACCTTTGTTTTTCTTTCAGGTATCATTTATCTTTTATCAAAAACCGAATGGTTAAAAAGAATATTTTTGATAGATTTCATTGAATTTTTAAAATTTAGATCTTATGAGATGCCGAGGGCTTCCAAAAAATGGAAAAAAATTATGGGAAGATTAGAGCCGGGCACTGAATCGGAAGCGAAATTAGCCATTATCGAAGCCGATGATTTGCTCAATGAAATTTTAAAAAGGATGGAATACGAGGGCGAAACTTTAGGAGAGAAATTGAAAAAAGTGAAAAAAACTATCTTGCCAAATTTAGATGAGGTTTTCCAAGTTCATAAAATTAAAAGCGATATTATTTATGACCCCGGTTTTAGATTAACTTTGGAACAAGCAAAAATTTTTTTGGGGATTTACGAAAGAGCCCTTTCGAATTTGGAAGCCATCTGAGTTTGATTTTTTATCTAATTTTTGATAGAATTTCGAGATAGCGGGGTGGACAAGTAGTATGTCGCCAGTCCCATAAAATTTTGTGGCCTAGAATGGTAACATTCTATGGAAAAATTCCCGAAATTGCTGGGAAACCCCGTGAGATAATTCCATATCTCATGGGGCAATCAGCAGCCAAGCCCCCCACCACTTTATGCGCACTTTTGATACTTTTATAAATTTTTAAGCTAGAATTAACCTTTTAAAACTTGCTTGAAAATCCATATAAAGTGGTGGGGGGAAGGTTCAGAGACTATAATGGGAACCCCCCACCAAATTTTGGTGGGGGGATGGGATAGTCCATTCTCTTTGGAAACAAAGAGTTAATATTAAAGAAGCTGGAAACCCAGGTGCAATTCCTGGCCCCGCGAGCCGGTGTAGCTCAATAGCGGAGCAGGGGCATCATAAGCCCAAGGTTACAGGTGCAAGTCCTGTCACCGGCACAAAAACTTTTGGACCTATGGTGTAGCCCGGTTTAACACATCCCCCTGTCACGGGGAAGATCAGGGGTTCAAATCCCCTTGGGTCCGCCAGTTGAGAAAAGTCAATGTTTCCGCCTCGCCGCTTCGCGCGGGCGGAGGAAGAATTTCAGAAAAATTTTAAAAATATTTATTCTAAAATTTTTAGTATTAACTTAAGCTTATGAATAGAATGCAAATAATACTAGAAGAGGGTCGTATTATCGGTGTTTCATTCGTAAGTTAGTATTTATGACAAACCAAACAAAAATCTTAATCGGTATTTTGGTAGTTCTAGTTATCTTAGTTGGGGGACTTTTTGTTTATAACAAATTATTAATCCCGGAAAAACCTATAGTTCCGGAAAGGCCAACTCCGGAGAAACCAGCGATTCCTTCAGAAAGAGTTTCTCCTAAGTTAAGCGTTTCTATTCCTTCAAGATTAGAAATGACAGCTTATAAATCTTTTTCTTTTAATTTTTCAATTGGAAATGAACGGGGATATCCAGAAGCAAAAGATGTAAATATCACCTTAACTTTAGGGGAAACATCAATTTTAGTTACTCCGAATAATGTTAATATTGCTTCGGGGGAGTCACAAAATTTTAAAGCAGAATTTAACAAAATACCGCCAGGTGATTTTAATCTATATTTAAAAATCGAAGGAAAACCAGATATAAGCATTAGTAAAATAATTCCTTTGAAATCACAAATTGTAGTCGGATTAGATGAATATCATGTTGGCCGTATACCATGTTGGGAAAAAGGAACAACTGTTTTTAGGGCTGTACCCTTAGGTACCACTAATTTCCTGGAGTATCTTGGTAAAGAAAATATAAAAACAGAAATCTTTAACTCTAGGCTTACAACTGAAACTTTAAAGAATATTAATGTTTTAATTATAGCCTACCCAACTCAACCTATTTCAATTAGTGAGAAAGAAGCGATAAAGAAATTTTTAAACCAAGGAGGAGGATTACTTTTAGCAGCCTCTCATTTACAAAAAGAGACAGAAGAAATCAGAACTTTTGCTATAAATGATCTTGCCGTCTCCCTTAATCTTCCATTAAAGTTCAGCACGCGCTTTTGTACATTCGATGATTTTTCTAATGTTTGGGTACAGGAAATAATTGGACATCCAGTTACTTCAGGAATCAATGCGGTGTTGCGACAATGTGGAACTTTAGACACCGATCTTCCTTTAATTTCCCTTGTAAAACAAGATGGAAAAGGTATCTACGCCATTCAATATTATAGCAATGGGAAAATAGGAGCAATTGCTAGCGGTGAAGTATTTACAAATCAGGTTTTTGATACATGTCATCAGTGCCAGGAATTAAACCTCAATCTTATAAAATGGTTAGCTACTCCACCGACACCTGAAGAAATAGAAACATTGGGATAGCATAAAACTTATATACTAAAAATTTTAGAATAAATATTTTTAAAATTTTTCTGAAATTCTTCCTCCGCCCGCGCGAAGCGGCGAGGCGGAAACATTGACTTTTCTCAACTGGCGGGATATTCTGAAATTAGCTC
>Ga0210058_1001638_pt1 | contig 19570 bp, 12 predicted proteins | sample CryGeymeta201511_FD_183979 | JGI IMG/M metagenome (GOLD analysis project Ga0210058, IMG submission 183979) | Groundwater microbial communities from Crystal Geyser aquifers in Utah, USA - Crystal Geyser metaG 2015-11 (SPAdes) (version 2) | ecosystem: Environmental > Aquatic > Deep subsurface >...
GTAAATAGCTTAAAAGGCGTTTCAAGTCGCCTTATTCGAAAGAAAAAATACCCTGAAATTCAAAGAAAGCTTTGGGGCAATATGCTTTGGAGTCCAAGCTATTTTGCGGGGAGTTGTGGTGGAGCACCGCTCTCGATTATTAAGCAATATATTGAACAACAGCAAAGACCGCAGTGAACAGGCTTCGCCTGTGCGCTTATATCCCCGCCGTGAACGACGGGGTTTTACGCACCATTGGATAAAGCGTTGAACCCATAATATCGAAAACAGGCTTGCTTATCAATACTAATTATATTGTTTTATGTGTTTATTATAGCTTAATATGCTTGCCATTTTTTGTGACGGCCAACAAGATTTCTTTGCTTGGTGCGTAAAGAGCAAGTCCAGCATCCACAATATCTAGTGGTTTAGCATCAGACCGCCTTGCTCGAATTCGCTTGGGGGCGGGGGTAACTGGCACATCAAAGGGCAAGGACGGCATACGGCTATTATTCAAAAGAAAAATGGGTGAGTGCATATTGACCCGTTTAACGTCACCACTCTCAAATTTAAGCGTGGCCGACAAAAATGGTGTCACTGGACGTTGTTGCACTAACCCCCCGTCTTCGATGCCGTTAATGGCATCAATAGCCATTTGATAAGCCTTAGAGCCATTTTCGTACGCAACCTTGGCCGACTCTATCGCTTCGTCATGGCTAATCTTCTTGGTTGCCATGTTGGATGACACCCAAGAGATTGTTACCGTCATAACTGGCCGGTCAACAATATGGAATTTACGATAGGCTTGCAATAAGTTCCACTGTTTACGATGAAATGCTTTGGAAATGAAAGAGCGATATTGGCTGATAGGCACATCACTTTTCAGTTGCCGCAGGTCTTCTCGAAAACTTGATTTGAGAAGGTTCAGCCTTTCGACTTCCACCCCCAAATCTTTGCCAGCCAATACAACACCAGGCAAGGTCGTTGTTTCCCGACCATCTTGACCCTCTTTGTAAAAGTATCGGGAACAATGTTCGGCAACCTGAATAACACAATCATCAGAGTTTTTAGGGCAGTCGCTCCAAGACGGGGGAAGCCATAATTCAGGGCTTTGTTCGATAAAAAAATCCTTAAACATTAAGATTTCATTCCCTAAGTTATTTGCTTCTTCAATAATTCTAATATTTTCCGCAATATTGGCCGCATCCGTCATGCTTTACTATCCTTTAAAATGACCACTTGAATATCAGGGTGGTTTGATTCTAAGCTAACAATTAAGGGGTTTACCGCCCCCGCAGGGATTACCCATCTTTTCGCATCGGCACTCCAATGGGGGCGCGGTGAAGCACTTTTAATCGTGTTTATGATTTTGGGGTCATAGGGCGCGTAAAACAGAAATTTATCGTCATTCATAGGTAAGAGTGTGCAATATCTAATACCAGGCTCATTGAACCGAAAAACATACCGTAACAGCTTGAATCGTGAAAACTCAACCGACTGCTTTTGGGGAATCAGGGCTTGATTGGCCGACTGTATCGCGTCAAATAGATCACTCGCGCAAGTGATTGGCATCGTCCAGTAACGCGCCTTATCAACCTTGAATGTCGCCCCCTCTATATTTGAAAACATTTCAAATATCGCCTTGGGAACGTGTTGGCTAACAGTCACAACAAGGGTATCTTGCGCGATAGTGACGTTCAAAGGGTGCATGGACTTTGTTAAGCGAACAAAAGCGGTATCCGTCACCCTAAAATTGTGTTCGCTACCAAACTCTAAGAGTAATGGGGTATTAAAGAGCGCCCAGCATTTTTGATCGGACAAGAAGTGCGGTTTGGCATGAGCCAGCGTTTTTTTAAAGTGCGCTAACAGATTGGCATCAAAATGATGAAAGTGGACACAAACTTTATTGCTGTCACGGGCATGGTTTTTAACTTCACAAGCAACATAGTTGCTCAACGCATCGGTGACAGCATCATTAACTTCATCGGTTGCGATATATGGCTCAATAATGGGGGTGATACGCGCCAGCATATCTTTAGGGCATTGGCCGTTTGCCAAATTAAGCAAGGTAAATTCTGAACTGATCGACCGAAATTTAGACACCCCCAGCACCTTAACGACCTTACGCAAGGTAGCCGAACTGGTATAAATGGCAAGAACGCCCGAATCATTGGTTGACAGGATAGACGGTGCGCCTTGGAATAGGGTCAGTTTTGAACGGTCGGGGGCAACATCGGCAATCATGTGAACGCAGGAATCCACGCTCATATCGTTAATGCTGGCAATTTGATTGCGATAGCGGTAGCACAATTGGGCGGCTATCATTAACAAGTCATAATTCCATTTAGCACGACACGCATATAGAGCCGAACCCAGGCTAAGATCGGCATTAGAAAACCCTGCCCCGTCTTGGGTGTCTTGCAAGGACAGTCCAAGCAAAGATTCAATCGAATGGTACACAAACTGCATGGACGACCCCTTAAACAAAAACTCTTATGTCATTAAAACATTTCATGTTATTAATATAAAAGAAAACTTTTGTAAAATCAAGAAACTTATATAAATAATATAGGTTTAAATAACCCATCATAACATCAGGCATAGCCTTCACCCAACAACGCTACCCTGAACCACCCCTTTTCCCGCTGGAATCCTTCACACTCTCCCAAATAAGCCATCCCCGTTCTTAGCCTACTCCCGCTTTCGCCCTCTTAAATTTAAGTCAATTCATTTTTAGTTCCCCCAAATTTAAGCCCCCTATATTTTTTGTACTCTTAATAAAAAAGATAACTTATTTTTAGTGATCTTATTTATTGAGTGGTCTAATTCACTAGGTCATCTTTTTCAATAGGTTGTCTTTTTCAATAGGTCATCCAAATATTGAGTCCACCCAAATCTAAGACTACTTAAATTAAGTCATCAAAATTTTAAGGTGGCTCAATCAATAAGGCTACCCAATATTGGGGTGACTAAAAATTAAGGTTACGAAATGAATATGGCGGCCAAACATGGGGGTGTCATAAAGTTTGGAAAACTTATTTTGGCAAGTGTGTATGATTTCAGCAGGATGGTGGGTTGGGTGAAGGCTGTGCCTGATGTTATGATGGGTTATTTAAACCTATATTATTTATATAAGTTTCTTGATTTTACAAAAGTTTTCTTTTATATTAATAACATGAAATGTTTTAATGACATAAGAGGTTTGGTTTATTGGTAACACGACACTACAAAACAAAAATTAGGTTTGGTTTATTGGTAACACGACACTACAAAACAAAAATTAGGCTTGGTTTATTGGTAACACACAAGGCAAAAATGCCCATGAGTTTGGGGGTGTATATGGCGAGGATTGTTATTGAATTGGTTAGGTGGCGGTTCTTCTACACAACTTCTTCTTTTAACTGATTGATGACTTTTTGAATTCTGTCACGGGCATGATTTACCTCTTTAACCACATTAGAGTCCTTGAATCCACTCTCTGAAAGCCAAAAACTCCTCTAGGTCAGGATTCTCGTTGGAGGGGGCGTTGGCCGCCCCTTTATCGGGTCCACAGGGGCTGGTTAAAGGCAAATCCATCTGTTCGCCCGTTTGTGGTTTATGGTTGGTATTTGGCATTTTTAATTTTTGGGGGTTCTTTCCCAAGATTTAGTTGTTCGCCCGTTTGTAGCCCTTTTAAGACACCATTCATCCAGCTACGCGCCTTCGGAGCGGACGAAATAAAACGAACGCCTAACCCTGTAACCAATCTATCGACAACCGCATCAAGGTTGTCTTTATCAAACGATGCCTTCATTTGAGCGCGACTACCTGAAAACTCTTTATCCATTAGATCATTCAGCGTCTCGTCTTCCCAAACGTGGCCGCCATTTTTCTTAGTGCCAGGCGCAGATATAGTGTAATTTCCATCCACACTTCTCGAAATAGTGATTGTTTTCTTTTCATCGTACTTTTCTGTCGTTGAAACGAACTCACCAGCATTAATGTCTTTATCCTTGATATATTCAACGACAATTCTAGGGTCTGTAAACCGTACACCTGAATGTTTTAAATCCATCTTACTTATAGTGACAGGCATAATAGCCCCCATTGTTCGACTACCTTGTTCATCCGTAAAAAAGGACACTTCGCCCATGTTTTTTTCCACCGAGATTTGGGCACACATAATCGGATTGCCCGTCAGTACGCAACGCTTGCGCGTTCTTATCCCAGCTTCAACCTTGTCGTATTTCTCTTGAATATTGGGGGAGTCTTTAATATTGAACCGCGTAACATTTAATCCCTCATTCTTCATTAAGCTATTCAGACTCATTTTGACGGGATTTTCGCCAGGAACGATTAACGTGACTTCATACTGTCCAGGTGAATGATACGAATGTGATCTTGGAATACGAATAGCGGCCACTACCGCAGATACCTTACTATCTTTCACAGCATCGTAATAGTGGATTCTTTGCCCTAAACCGTCAAAGGCATTCAGGTGGCCGATCATCATGTTAAGGTTATGGCTTACTATTTGGGTTCGGTTTACTTCCTTCTCTTTTAATGCTTCTTCGACCGACTCAAACTGCTTGCCTAAAGTGGCTTCGAGGTACTGTCGTTTGTTTTCGCTTAGAAGGTTGGCTACCCCCTTTAAACCGAATTGACCATTTGGCAACTCAATATCATCATGTTTTTCCAAGCAATCAGGTATGATCTGATTGATTATCATATCACTGCTGATTTTGGGTACTTCAACGTCATATTCGATTTCCTGCAAATAAACGGGCTTTTCAAATTCAGTCGCGTACTTATCCTGTTCAACACCTTGATATAGTTCCGAGGTTACGATTCTTGCCCTAAAGTCGTGAACTTTCGACTCAAAAGGGTTGATTCCTTGGTTTTTGAGTTCTTCTAGTTTGTTGTTAAATTCTTCTGTTACTTCACTGTAAAACCTAACCTGTTCATTGTACGGTAGGCATGAGATATACCCCGTTGTTCTCGATGCTATCCCTTCGGGTTTAAATGCTTCATCCAGGGGCAGGTTTTTCAGTCCGATTGCACTCAGTCTATTTAAAACGCTTGGATTTTGATTCAAATAATCTCTTACAACTAAATCCCCGACACTATTCAATATATCGACAACCGATTCATCACGGTATTTACTCTCACGATTGGATTGGGTGGCCGCAGATTGGTTGGTCAACTTGGATGAAAGCATTGCGATCAAACGAACAGAGGACGGCATCATATTGTTGATATTGATAATTTTAGGGTCATTTACCTGTCCATTACGATTAACGCGCCCCAACAACTGAATATATTGGTTAATATCAAGCGGTGGTTGCGGGATAACCAAGCACCTTCTATCTTGGTTATCAAAGTTTACGCTGGAGTGCAGTGATATACCCGTTGTTCCCGCGGCTGTAAGCATAATGACATCAAGTTTGCCATTGTTATAGTCGTCAATTACGCGGTTGCGCTTATCCTTCGAGGACTTTAAATCTTCGACATAAAAGAGATCATCGTCAGCATTGTAGTTAAGCTTCTGTTGTCTTCCCGATACCTCATCAATTGAATACCCCGCATCTCTGATTTTTTGAGCCATGTAATCAAGAGGGTTGGCACTAATATCAGGTAGATTTTCATCTATCAGTTCGTGTAGATTGTCTATTTTTTGGTTTAGACTTTCTATTGCTCTCTCATAGTCTTCCACGGTTGCATACTCCGCAGGGTCAATCACATCCGCCACATCCATAGTCGTTGACTCCCCCCAGCCTGTCACTTGCTTAACGGTTCGCATTCTATCCAATAGTTTATGAAAAACGTCAGTCAGTTTTGGTTCACGATCTAAGGCAAACTCTCCTTTTGACCAGGCCGATCTTGCGGAATGTGACATTGAATCAGGGTCACTTATCAGGGTTGTTTTGAGAAAATCCGTGTGTTCTTTTAACAATGATCCCATCGTGTTTTGCATGGCGATAACGGGCTTTTGCCCCTTATCTAACGCATCAATCGCAAATCTTGCGGCTTCATCCATATTGGTCAACAACATGGTAATTCGGGATGCGTTGAACAGCTTTGACCCAAAATTGGTTGAGGTTATACCTGCTTTTGCCGCTTTGGGGATATTTTTGGGGTCTACTCCCGACTCTTTTGCTAATTTTTCAGCCGCCTTTGCTTCCTTTTTTAGTTTCTGATTTGTGTCTTCTGTTGAATCCTCAACTTCACCTGAAAATTCACCCAAAGCATAGATAACTTTCGCCATTCCATCGGTCAGTGATTTGTTAAATTCAAAGCTTTCTTCGTTCTTAGAATTGACAATCTCTAGCTTCGACATATCATGTTGACGAACCAAAGAACTTCCAGCGGCAGTCATGCCACTGGTAACAGCTTCGAGGGCCGCCGCCCCACCCCGCTCCAAAATACTTTCTAAGTTATCCTTATCAACTGTATCGGGGAAGCAAGCGGTCAGGAACGCCATTGAAGCCGCATTTTTGGCATAGGTAGCCGTTGAATAGGTGGTAAATGGCGATTCTTCTACATAGTGCCTAAAATTCAGATTGGTATTAGACCCCTTACCAGCGGCATTATGGGCTTCATCGAGCAACAAGCCCGAACTTGGCATAATGGTACTAAGCGCCCTTGCCCGTTTTGACTTTGTAGGGTCTAGGTTTGCTTGTGAATAGGTCATTAAAACGATTTCGGCATTGTCGGGCAGAACTTGGCTGTCTTCAAATTTTCTGATCGCTTGCACATTAGACGAATAAAGGGTTTTCCCTTCGTCATCTTGAATTTTTGTATCCCTATTAAGCAGAAAGAGATTTGGGTCGGTAACGCCAATATCGGACAAGTCGCGGTAAATATCTTTAAACAAGTTGGCTTTTTCGGTAACAAAAACAGCACGCCCAAATTCTCGAACCGAGTATTTGATAAGACCCGCCATAATACGGCCTTTACCGATACCCGTCATATCACCTACGACAAACCCGCGCCCCTCAAGTCCAGCGGAAATTGCCAAGGCCAGCGAATCAATTTGTTCAGCCGAGAAGAAATTAGGCAAATCGTCTACGTCATACCCAAGCTTTTCGGCCACAAATTCGTCAGGGTCGCCATACTTCTCCATAAAGCTGGCTTGAGCGAGATTTGCGTAATGTGCTTGGTTAATGGGAATCATAAATGATGATTCGCCTTTACTCATTGGCACATAACGCGCCTGTTGGTCGTTTTCAGCAACAATCTCCATAGCCCGTTTTTCGGCAATAACATAATCGGGAACGTCCTTTACTCTATGAGCAAGGTAATCATCCAACTCTACATCACCCGTGTTGATCTTAGGCGCACGTTCTATTGATGATGTGACTTCTACATCGGGCGCTTGTAGTTCTCCAAAAAGATCGGCTTGAGGTGAAGAATAACCGTCATCAGGGGTTGGTTGCTGGGGGGCGCGTTCACCCCCGTCAGCTTTTGGGTCAGAGGTAGTTTCAGGTTCAGGCGTAACATTGCTAGATTCGGGGCGAGTTCCCACACTTGCAGGCGATTCTTTCATTTCACCTTTCGCTTGTTGCATATGGCTCTCTATTTCTTCTTTAGTTATAAAGTCAGAAAAGAACCCATTACGCACACCTTCATCAAATCTCTCCTTAACTGACTTACCAATTGAGTCAACACCTCTACGCGACAATTGAATACGAATTTTTTCAAAGACCCTTGCGCCTGACTCATGGATAAACCGAACCGAGTCCAGGTTTTCGTATATCGCTTTGCCATTTTCACTATGGCCTACAAAAACCTCTCCCGAACTATTCCGTTGAAACCTTACTTTCTCAAGTTCTTCCTCTTGAGGTGTTTCAGGCTCAGGTTCGCCTTGTGCTGTATTTCCTCGCGCATCATCAAGGCGACTTTTAAGATCATCTATGAAGGATTCGTCTTTTTCGTCATGGGCTTGGTTATCAAACTTGGCCGCCTTAATATCCTCGTTTACCTGCTTTATTTCGACCTTGACCTGTTGTGACCACTCCCAAACTTCATCAAAGGATTTTAAAACAGGAATATCGTCAGGGATTCGATCACTTTTACCGCGCCCACCGACGATCGCGATTCTAATTGGGAAAGCCGCCCCCAATCTTCGGTAAACACTACCATCAATCTCAGCGACTTTTACACCCGCAAAATTATCGGACAACCAATTATAGAAATACCGACTACCGCCTTTTATCTTGCCGCTATCTATTCCTTTATAGCCGTCACCGCCAGTAATCATTACGCCTATACCATCGTCTTTTAGTGCATTTAAGGCTTGTGCGGCAATCTTATAGTCTATTCGCTGAACGACTAGACCATCATCAAACTTAAACTTATCCATCCCCCCGAAAGGCGGGTTACAAATCATTCTGTCGAAAGATTGGGCTGGCAATTCCATTTTAGTGAAATCACCTGTTTCAATATTGACAGTCACACCGTCTTGATCGAGCAGTTCCTTCGCGCTATCGACCCGCGTACCATCAAGATCAAACCCAGTGATGGTTATATCATTATCATCTTGTGGTAAGACACGGGAAACCAAAGAGCCATTACCGATTGTTGGCTCCAAGACTGACTCATAAGGTGTAACGCCTAAAATATCATTCAAGGCCACACTCAAAGGGGCGGGAGTGGAATACTGCTGATTTCGTGCAGAGGAAACAGTACGAACATCAATATTGGCCTGATTGGACAATAGCCGCGCAATAGAATCATGTAATCCCTTATCGTTTTGGTTAGCGTTTCTTAACTCTTTTAAGGTTGCCAGTTCAGCAAATTCGTGGAATAGACGGTGTTCATGCGACCCCTCTACCTCTTTAGGGTCAGATAATGTAGCCGCGCCCAAATATCTCAGTACGTCAGTCTTGTTTAATGGCTTTGTCGCGGCTTCCATGACGTAACCAGCGGCTATTTTTCTAAGGTCACGCTCAAAATAGTCATTATTGGCTCTAGCAATCAAAAAGTCCGATGCGTCCACATCATCACTGTTGCGGTCAAGGATTCGGTACGTCTTCTCATTGTTGGGGTTCTCCATGTAGCGCCCCATATCATCCTCAAAAACCTTTATGCCGTGACTATTCATCCCAATGTATTTTGTGTGAAGTTCACCAACATGACTTCGTTTAGGCGGCACAGGGGTTTCTTCGTCTTCGCTTTTGGCTTCCAGTGTACTTTCTAAGGTACGGAAATCCCCTCTAACGCCTTTATAAGAACCGTTGAGAGCATTTCTTAAATGACCAAAATAAAGCTGTTCGTCCCCTTCCTCAAAATTGAGAGGACTACCTTTTCCATTGAACTTAAAGTCATGCTCTATTTCCCATCCGCTATCAGCCCCTCTAAAGGAAAATGACGTTAAGCGCACTAACTTACCTTGTTCAATCTCAATTTTTATTGGCGCGTCTCCCCCTGTCGCCAGGTCATACTCTCCAACAAGTGAAAAGGTTTTTGGCATTTCACCATCAAACGCGCTTCTGATCTTTTCAATCAATGGATGGATTGGCGTATCAATTGTTTTTGGCGCGACACCAGGAATTTCGGAAAAATATGTTTGGTATTGTTGCAGTTGCTTATCTAATTCACTTTCAAACTTAGACTGCAATAGGGCATCAATTTCAGGATAGATTCTTGACAAAGATGATATGGTCGTCAAATCAGGCAAAGAAAATTCATCTAAGCTTGACGTTTTTCTTAGGGTTAGCAACATTTCATTAGCAAGGATGTCTTCAAATTGCTCATTCAATAAGTCAGATTCTTTGTTTAACGCTTCTAAGCGACTACCCCCATCATTTATAGCTAAATCATAAGCAAAGTCCTGTCTTGCGCCATTTTCGGTTAGCTTTTTATTTAATGCCGTTTTTGCCCGTTTGATTTCCGCTTTAGTTTGGTAAGAGGTGGGTTTGCGCGATTTAATGGTTGGCGGTAGCTGAACAAATCCAGCGACTTCTATTTTGGCGATTTCTTCGTTGGCAAGAGCGGTAGCCCGTTCAACTATCCTTTCGGATACAGCTTTAGCCACTTTTTCCCATTGGTTGAGAGATAGTGCGGCCAACGCATCCTTAACAGTTTCGCTTTCAAAAAATGGGAAGCCACTGGCTATTTGGTTCGTTATCGACTCATCTACCGCATTTTGCACCTTCGTTAAGGCTGTTTGTTCATCAAGCTGGCCTGAAACCATTGCATCTTTAACATAGTCACGCGGCTTATCAAACAAGCCAGCGTCAATTCCAGCCATAAATAATTGGTTTACATCAATATCAGCTTCAGATTCATCATTCGCCACACTTAACAGTTCGGCTTTCTTTTGTTCCTCAAGATGGTCTTTAATCCTCTCGATCAACGCATAAAGGGAGGGGCGGTCGCTTGTATCCAAGCCCAAATCATTAGCGTGGTCAATAATTCTATTGCCAGCCTGTTCCATCATTGGCTTAAACCCAGCGTCAACGGTAACGTCTGACTCATTTACTTGATTTAAATTGAAGTCAGATAGGGCTTTGTTGTAATCTGCTAATGTTGATCTGAAAACTTGTTGGGTTTTAAATGCAATAATGGTAAATTGCTCTATCGCAGTACCCGTAACCTCATTATGCTCACCGCCCGACTTTAATGAATCGACTACGGCTTGCGCTTCTCTTTCAAATTTTTCTATTGCCGACTTTGGTTCATTAGCAAGTAAAAATTTCAGGTCATCAGCAGTTACAGAGGGCTGTATTGCCAACTCATTAATTGCTTTAACAAACATTTTTTGCCATTCATTAAATTCTTCTGCTGTTAATTCAGGCTCTTGTTCCTGTATTGGCTCTACTTGATTACCAGCTTCCCTTTGTTCAATGGCTTCCTGAACGATACCCTCTCCCGCCGTCGGGTTTTCTTCCGATTGCAAGGTAGGCGTTACATTTAAAGATTCAGCTTTTTCGACATAGAAATCATTTGGAGGGGTGATTGGCTCTCGCCCTTCGATTTGTGCCAACGGTATTTCAATGCGTCTTGTCAGTGGGAAAAGCTGTTGTAGTCTTTGAGAGAACTCACCAAGGTTTTTGCCGATACGACCCGTTTCACTGTCCGTCCATGCAAGAGAAACCCATGCGCCCTTTTTGGTTTGGCGAAATCCTAGCTGGTAATACAAAAGCGCCTGATCGGGGACGGTAGTGTTTTGTTTGGAATGAATAAGGCGTAATAATCCTTTATTCTTAAACTCCGAAACCGCCACCTGAAAGCCGTAAGCCGAAGTATCAAACCACTTGTAACGTCTTTCATTATTATCATTACCAGCCATGCGTTATTCCTCTTTAGGATAATTAAAATCAACTTAGTTGAATTGTGCAAAGTTCATGTTATTATATATACAAGAAAAATTAAAGGCTGTAGAATAAAAAAAATGAAAAATATTTTTAAGACAACCACACTTTTTGCATTACCTCTGATTACAGCAAACCTTTTAACTGGTTGCGGAGGGGTAGGCGCGGAAGCGCGAGAAGCACCCACTTCTTCACAGAATGGATTAAGCACGGTTACGGGTGCCGATTCAGCACAAGAGTTCACCCCCGAACAAGCTTATGACCTTGCAAATACCGCATTATCTATATCAATGGCAGACCCATTGGACTCATACGTTCCCAAATCAAACGAAGCAAATACTAGATCAGCGATAGCAACCTACCCTACCGAAAACCAAATTATTAGGCAGGTACATTCAGGTATGTTCAGCCGCTTATTAGGGGCAAGGTTCATGCCAAACAATAGTGCCAAATTTTCAAACGCGGCAGTCGCATCCGAACTTGAGCAAGGCTACTTCTTTGCGGGTTGGGGCTACACTGCAACAACCAATTGCACGTTCAGCGGCACAATGAAAGTGAATATTTTAGATTGGAATAACAATGGTCAAATGGATGCGGGGGAACGCGGGGAGGAAATTTACACAAATTGTAATGATGGAAACAGCATTATTGACGGCCTTTATGCCGTGAACCTCAAGGAAGCCGTTTTTGATGACGCTCTAGGCGAGTACACCACCTTGTCAGCAAGTTTTGGCTATACTGATTTTGCGATTGGAACGCAAACCAACACCATTACATACAACGGCACTTTTGAAGGGAAGGTAATCAATCAAAATGCACGAACATTAAAGGTATATAACAGCATTAATGAGCCTTTCAATATGACTGACAAATTCAACAATAGTATGGAATTAACTAATTTCAACATACAAACCATTATATTTGATGCCACTTATGGCAAAGCCAATTTACGATTTGACACAGCTAACCCGCCACTAGCGCCATACACCAGTATAGATCAGATACCAACCTTAGTTAATCTTGCTGGAACGACCTCAGACCCAACGCTTCTTGCGAACACATACAAGTTCGAGCAAACCTATTCGTTCCGATCATCCGACCAAAATATAACAAGCGACCCAAGCCAAGTTGTTGAGGTGGCGACTGTCACCCCGTTTATTGGCATAATAAACACCAACCCGACCCAAGGCGAAGTAAACATATCAAAGGTCGGTGGTATGTCGAACGTATCAGTCAATAAAGACAATGTAACGGTGAGGTCGGGCGTTACAAGCTTTACCGAAACCGTCACTTACTCTTGGAGTGACTTTAACAGTTTGCTTGATGCAACAATTCAATAAGAGGACTTTTATATGCGACCGATTGCAGAAGGATTCACGGACAAATTAAAGGCAAGCATTCTATTAAGTGATGTTTTTCGACATTACGGGATTGAGGTAAAAAAACAAGGCAAAGACTTTGTTTGTCTTAGCCCATTCAGAGAAGAACGCACCCCCTCTTTAGGAATTGACGATAGAAAAGGTCTTTGGATAGATCGAGGTGATACGAACAACAAGGGTGATGCCATTACATTCATTCAATTACATGATGGTGTTGAATACCCTCAAGCGGTCGAATCGTTGGCGCAGATCGCCAATATTCCGATGGAATATAAGCCTATGAGCGAAAATGCACAACGCTGGCAAGCCAAGTCTAATATGTTGTTTAAGGTCAACGCATGGGCGGTTGAGCAATTTCAAAAAGGACTACTTGAAAGTGGCGAGGGCGTGGATTATATCTGCAACCAACGTCAAATTACGCCCGATACCATCAAAGAGTTTGGTGTTGGGTTCACCCCTGGCGGGTTTAGATACATTCGCTCATTAGCGAGTAACGAACAGATAAATGCCTTAGTTGATGCCGACCTTCTTATTAGAAAAATTAACGATAATGGCAAAAAGACTCTTTACGATAAATTCTTTGGCGCGGAGCGTATTATGTTCCCTATTAAGAATACCCAAGGTAAAGTTGTTGCTTTTGGGGGGCGAAAACTAGATACCAATGACGACCCGAAAGCGCCAAAATACACCAATACCGCAGAAACCAATATCTACAAAAAAGGTAACGAACTTTACGGTCTTTATGAAACGCTGAGTAAAAACAAGAATGCCCCCGAAAAGATAGTGATCGTTGAGGGTTATATTGATGTTTTGTCGATGCACCAAAATGGGATTGGCGTTGCAGTTTCATCCAACGGAACAGCACTCACCCCCGAACAAGTCAGCAAAGCTTTTCGCTATACAGATCATGTTCAATTTTGCTTTGATGGTGATTCGGCAGGGTTTAAGGCGGCTGAAAAGGCAATGGATACGGCTATGCCGTTTCTTGAAGATGGTAAGTCTGCAAGCTTTGTTCTTTTGCCACAAGGCCACGATGCTGATAGCATATTACGCGGTCATGGCGCAGAGGTCATGCAAGACATTCTCAATAAAGCGGTTTCCGTTGCCGACTTTACAATGGTTCGCGCCAAGTTTGGCCTAGATATGCAGTCCGAAAAGGATATTTCAATTGCGGCACAGCGGATAGTTTTCATGGTGTCAAGAATGCCAATCGGATTAATGAGAGATCGTACCGCCACTGTTGTCGGTGAGCAATTAAACATTAACCCTCAACAACTGCTTAAAACCATTGATCGGGTATCAGATCAGCGAATGAAAGAGGAAAAAGAGCGCGAGTTAAAGCGGGAATCTTACAAACAGCAACCCAGCGCAAAAAATACAACACCGACCAACAATAACGCAACAATTGGGGGTGTTAATACTGGTCTAACCCAACAAACAGCAGATGGTCAAAGTAAAAAAAAACCAGCGCCCCCAATGATGAAAAATAGTTTTTAGCAAAGGATTTGTTCAATGCCTGATTTCAAAAAATCGTTTAAAGAAAGAAAAGCCGCCCATGAAGAAAATGACGAGATTGATCGCGTTTTGGAATCGGGTGAATCCCAAGGCAGTTATTCATTGATAGATGACATTGACGAAATGAATAAGGCATTGGCCGCGATTGATGCAGAATATGATGTTGAGGTCGAAATCTAAAGCACTAGCACTAGCATTTATCGGCCTAGAGTTGTTAGGAATCCTCGTCCTTTAGGGCGGGGAGGATGTAAAATATAAAAAAAGCCAACCCGCCTTTTGAGGGAAGGCTATGGGCTGGCTAATCCCCGTATCAATAGGGGAGAGAGGAAAGATTCTTTAATTGTTTTCTGTTTTTAGTGACCATACACTTTTAATTGGGCTTGAGAGATTACTAAATCGGGTGAAGCTGAACGATTTAAGTCATAGAGGTTTAGCGTCCATGTTCCCGTCACTGGCTCACCGTAAAACCCATTGATATTCGCAATATGAGTTTGTGTAGAAGTGCTGAAATTATTATTTAGTTCCGCATAGCCAATTACCGTCAGCTTTGTTCCTGATGGTGATACCAATTCCGCATAAACACCATCTGTATCACCCGCTAAACCATCTAATTTCAAAACTAGGTTTTCGACCGTATTAACACCGTCAGAAGGCGTTAAATTGTATGTTAAGGTAGTTGGTGTTAAGCCTTCCGCTACTGTCAGTGACAAAGATTCTGTCGGGTTCTTGTATACGGTTTCTTGGAATGCTGGAAGCGTTTGAGAGAAGTTCATAGCTTCTTGTACTAACTTTGGCACGTCAATACCACCAAAGCCGTACAGGTTGTTAAAGCTGTATCCAGCGGCATTAGTAACCCACTTCTTTTGTACCTCAAATTTGCCAAAGTCAGTTTGAACACTTTTAGCTGTCATTGCGGAATCGTACTTAACTGCATTTTTTGCCAAAAGATGACGAGCATCACGCCATGTTAATTTAGGGTTTACCTCATACATTTGAGCAAGCACACCCGAAACGAACGGTGCGGCAAAACTTGTTCCACCAAAGAAACCACCTCTTGATTGTGCGTCAGAAGCTAAGAATTGGTCGCCAGGTGCGCTAACCCATAACCCCGCACCATCACTAGAATAAGGCGCGTGAACTTCATTAATGTCTACCGCGCCAACCGCGATCACAAAAGGACTATTAGCAAAATGATTGGTTGAAACCGAACCGCAACCAACATAGGTTAATTCTTCCTTTGTAAGCTGGCTTTTTGCAGTACCGCAGTTCCAGCCTGTCGCATACCCGTTTCCAGCAGAAGCAACATAAGACAAGCCCTTTCCGTTATTCCATGAGGATTGTAAAGTTTTTTGCGCGTTAAACAATTCTTCATTGATTTGCTTGCCGCCCAAAGACTCTGAACTTGTATTAACCACTCTCAGTCCACTAAACATCGTCTTTGCTTTTTGATTTAATGTCAAAGAGCGGGTAAAGTCATATAGTACGTTTGATTCGATAATGTCATGTTCGGGCGTATCCTTGTTAAACAAATCCTCTACCGCGTAAACGTCAGCATCGGGCGCAGTGCCGTAACCGTATGAGAATACCTTGCCGCCTAGCTTGGTCGATTCATTAGGATAGTCGCCACCACGAAAGACCCCAGTAGCACTTTCGTTCAATTGGTGTTTACCTTTAATTGCAGAATAAACCGCGTTACCGTGTCTTTTAAGAGCAATCTCACCCGTTTGCTCAGTTGTTGACGAAAGTTCAGTGAAGGTGTCACTGGAAACCCATTTGCCATTAGTGACCATATCTTTCATCAACGGATGATGTTCATCAAAAGATTGCTCGAACACGGCAACTTTGACCCCTTTCCCAGTATAAGAAGCGGTATCCATATTGGTACTAGGCATGGTATTTTTGAAGTAATAGAGCGGATCACCTTCGTTTGGTAAATCAATCTTTATGTCGAAAGCACGTTTTGTAGGGTCAGGTGATGCGATAACTTTTGAATGTTGAATACCAGTTAAAATGCCCGAAAAATAAACACCTTCACCGCGTAGCTTCTTTAAGCGGTTATATGGGTAGTCGTAATAGCCATAGCCAATACTTTCATCAGCCGAGTTTATGTAAGGCATGGTTCTGATACTTGAATTATCAATATCCCAATCAATATTTTCAACAATAACGCCGACCCCTAAACGAGTGGTAACAAAGTTCTTGGTTGCCGTTTCACTTCCTAGCAGTCCAATCGTAGAGTCGCCCCCCAAGTCTTCCGAGAGAATTCTTCCTAGCCCACCGCTAACCATGTTGGCCGTAGCATTGGTATTGTCGTCACCACTCCAAATAGGAATATTTGCAAAAGCGCCACGGTTAAACTTGTGTGCCAAGGTGTCATCGGTTACTAATTGACCCGCCTTATAATTATCCATTAGGTACTTAGTATCGGCATTAACACCATTATCGTAATATTCGGGCGAATAGCTTTCCTGATAATCTGCATCGGTCGTGGTTCTATTTTGGCTTGATGGTACGCTAGGGTCGGAAGAACTACCAACGCCCCCGCCACACGCTGATAAAGAACCCGCCAAAACGGATGTGATCGCAAGTGACAAAATATTCTTATTTAGTTTTAACATGATGAATCCTCTCTCTTATTATATTAAGTCGGAATATAAACGCCCAAAATAATAGCGTTTAGGGGCATTATACGGCACCTAAAAACATTGTCAACACAAATAGCCCGCATTAATGTGTTTACCATCAATAAAGATATGGCGTTCTCGCCACAAGAACAGCGAGTTTGATAATTTTTTCGCACTTAACTTTTCTTCAATATCAAACTTCAACTGAATCAAATATGCTTCATCGCCTTCTTTGTTGTTAATCAACTTGTATAACTGATTCAATGATGATGCAGTTAATTCTTTGGTTGGTTTTTTAACCAGGAAAACACCTTGCGCGTTGGCAAATTCACGGACTTCGCGCTGTTGGTCAAACGGAATTTCAAACGAATAAACAATGACACCATAATCTTCTGTATTGATTAGCGCCAGCATATCTTCATAGTTTTTGGCATAACCCGCAAAATCCAATTGGGGAAGGGTATTATTTGGCAAATCATAATTTTCTTTTGTTGATCTTAGTAACATGATTATTTCCTCTTTAATTATAAAATCAAAATTTTTAACGAATTGTAAGCTTTTTGGGCGATTGGTCAAGTATTACACCATGCGCCAAATTGGCAGGTAAGCATCCATAATGCGAATTCGATTCACCTACCCAAGCGTTATAACTAGAATCGAAAAAAAAGCTGGTCATCTCTCTTTGTGGGTCAAATTTACTATACAAACACATCCTTAATTCTGACTTAACGATATAGCCAATAACGGGCTGGCCACAAACAATACCTTCTACAATTATTGGGTCGCCCCCAACACCGACTAGCCCTATTGTTTCGTCTATCCAATCTTTACGATAAACGGGGTTTAGTCCATCAAAATGGCCGCCAAGAGATAAAAGCACCCTCTTTGAGTACCTGTCGGGCGTAACCACCTTTAAGGACGTTTGTTCAGCTACCATCTTCCATCGTTCCTTTCTTGGTTTAGCAAACTTACTAAATATTAACTAACATTTTTAAAATAATCTCCAAAAGAGCCTGACGTAAATGCCAAGCTTTCTTTTGCTCTTGTGACTGCAACATACGAAAGGTTAATTTCATCGGTGGTTGATTCTTTCAGTTTATCTTTTGCGACTTGTTCACCCATTATTTCGGCATCTTGTGGGTCATAGCGCCCCTCAATTGAGAAGTCGTTGTTTACCAATACAATGTCTGATTCCAAGCCTTTTGCCTTATGGCAAGAACTAATCAATATATCAGCGTCATTTACATTGGTATCCATTTCCTTGAACGTCATGCACATTCTTGGAATCATCTTGTTAAGGTTTTCAACCATCTTCGTCATGGCAATCATTGTCTTATCGTTCAATGCAATCCCCGCATTCTTGTATTCGCCCCAGGTCTTAAAGTTTTTAAATTCTTCGGTTCTTATCTTTTTTTGCTTTTGGTTATACAAGTGGGTCGCGCAAATCATCTTTTGGAAACTGTAGCTATCAGCACCCCCTACAAAATGAATATCAAACGGGGCCGCTTTTTCATCCGTATATAACTTCATCAAGTACATAAAAATTCCAGTAGTTGATCGGCTTAACATCATAAAAGGCTTATGCCCTATTTCAATTGATTTTTCCGAAATAATTTCATCGCTCCCATTGCCTTTGAGTAGCGGGATATTCATTTTCTTTTCGGCCAAAACTTTATTGGCGGCATGGGCTACATTCTTACCAAATCGCCATGATGTTGTTAAGTAGTGAGTAACATCGGCTTCTATCAAGTCAAAGCCATTCACCGCCCCCCTAAACGTATATATAGATTGGTGCGGGTCGCCCACTGCAACTATATTTGCATTTTGCCTTATAATCATACTCAACACAGCGGGTGTCGTGTCTTGAAATTCATCCACCAAAATATAGTCGTAATTCAAAACGGGTTCGGTCATTATGTACAACTTCATGTACCCGTCATGCGTCATGCCTACCCTTGGGTCACTTGGGTCACACATGATATTCCAAATTAGCGTAGAAAAGTCCAGTACCTTTTCTATCCAATCGAACCGATCTAGTGTCAAAAGCATATCATCGGGTATGCACTCACCATTTATTTCTTGACTACTCCCGATCAAATAAGCATTGATGGTTTTAATGGTGGCTCGACAAAACATAAATGCAACTTCGTTATGAACCGTTCCACCCAAAAAAGCTTTGGCCAAGTCCATTATTAGGCTTTCCGTGAAATCAAAGATTAGCTTTTCTTTATAATGAAACCCTATCGCTTGATACGCCAACGAATGCGTTGTTATTATGGTGGTATTTGTTTTGCTAAATTTTTTCCTTGCTTCTTTTACAATTGATTTGTTAAATGCCAAGTAAAGGAATCTTTTTTGCGGCCACCTTCTTGTTAATTCCTGTAAAACCGTGGTCTTCCCGCATCCAGCGTATGCAATGACAAACGCCACCTTTAAATGTGGTGGCGTATTGATTATAGCTTCTTGTTCCGCGCTCCAACTAAATGCCATTAAGGTTTACGTCCAGCCACCCTTGTTTTTTTGGTTGAGGGGTTCCAAGTTCGTGATACGGCCTGTTGCGGCATACCAAGATCGCTATCGCCAAAATCATCCAATTCATCGTACAGGGCTTCGGTGGCGCTGTCATCCGCTTGCTGTTGCATCGGTTGACGTTGATCTACTGCTTGCTGTTGCATCGGTTGACGTTGATCTACTGCTTGCTGTTGCATCGGTTGACGTTGATCTACTGCTTGCTGTTGCATCGGTTGACGTTGATCTACTGCTTGCTGTTGCATCGGTT
>Ga0210058_1001658_pt1 | contig 19449 bp, 28 predicted proteins | sample CryGeymeta201511_FD_183979 | JGI IMG/M metagenome (GOLD analysis project Ga0210058, IMG submission 183979) | Groundwater microbial communities from Crystal Geyser aquifers in Utah, USA - Crystal Geyser metaG 2015-11 (SPAdes) (version 2) | ecosystem: Environmental > Aquatic > Deep subsurface >...
TATATGAGAAAATCATTAGTTTACTTCGATGTATCGATACATCGAAGTATTATTTCCCAAAATATAACTCCCACCACTGCTTCCAGTTGGGTAAGGGTGTTGGGGTAACAGAAACGGGTGTTTTAGCTGGTGAAGGGATGATCAAAGCGATTTCATTATCTTTTAGAAGATTAAGATCATTGCGGATAATCTTCTCTATTTCTTCAGTATTTTTTTTCCGGACAACTTCGGTTTTTAATTCAATATTACGTTTTTTTTCTTTTTCAAAGTTTTGCTTAAATTGTTGGTAAAAATCAAGCTTACTTTTATAACTAAAAAGATTTGTTAATAAAGATGAAAAAAGAAAGATCAGTAAAAAGATAAAAACGGTATTTTTTATTAGCTTCATGCATTAATTATACCTTGTAGCGTCTTCATTATTCTGCCCGGGTCGGCTTTAGATTTTAGTTCCTTCATACAAATACCAATTATGGCTTTTTGATTATTGTCAAAGATAGCTTGATTTACTTTTATGACTCTCTCGATTTCATTCTTCAATTCGACATCGTCGATCTCTGTTGGTAAGTAGGCGGAGGCAATTTCTAACTGTTTTTTACTATCTTCACACAACTCCTTTCTTCCTCCTTTTTCAAAAGCTTCTACTGATTCTTTAAGTTCCTTGATTACTTTTCGAAGAACAACCATTATTTCTTCGTCTGTTAACTCTCCGCCAGCTGGCGGATTTTTATCAATCTCTTTATTCTTTATCTGTGATAGAATAAAGCGGAGAACACCGAGTTTAGTCTTTTCGCCTGCTTTTAGAGCAGTGATCTGATCATCTTGAAGTTTTTGTCTTAACATTACATAATTATAGCCTATGAAGAAAAAAATAAACAAGGATATAATCTCACTTTTTGGAGATATCCAAAAAGTAATCTCTAGTAAACCAACCACTAATCAAATGTTTGAGGAGGTGCGGATGATGAAGTTTAAAATTAAACCAATTCAAGGTGATTTGATGTCTTTTAATCTAAAAAACGAACAGTTTATTGAAAGTTTATGGAGTCTGGGAAAATTAGATGAATTTTTTTTCAAAGAAGTTCCAGCTCTATCAAAGAAGGAAAAAGAAATTTTTATAAGGATTTTTGACGGTTTATATTTTAAATATCAGCAACAGCTTAATCAAGCCAATCTTCAACAGAGAAAAGTTACCCTGACAAAGACGGGCTTATTGGAACTGGAAATTTATAAAGAAAGAAAGTTAAAGAAAAAAGTTAACTAAGATTTATACTGAGTTTATCGAAGTATGAAAAAATTTCCAGTTGTTATTGACTTAGAAACACAATATACTTTTCGTGATTTTTCTGAACATGCAAAACTAGGTATGACCGTTTTAGCGCTATTTGATTACAAAGATAAATCACAAAAAATTTTTACCGAAAAAGATATTAATAATCTGTTTCCAATACTTGAAAACTGTTCCTACATAATTGGTTTTAATATTAATAGCTTTGATTTGCCTGTTCTTCAACCATATTATCCAGGAGATATAAAACACTTTAAAACTTTTGATATTTTAGACGACATTAAAAGAATTTTAGGTAGAAGACTATCATTAAATGATACTATTAAAGCGACTTTGGATAAGAAAAAAACGGGTCACGGATTGGAAGCGATTGATTTTTACAAAGAAGGTAAATGGGATGAGTTAAAAAAATATTGTATGGACGATGTAATGCTAACTAAAGAACTTTTTGAATATGGAGTTAACAATAAAAAAATTTATTATTTAAATCAGAATGGAAAAATTGATATTGAAGTTGATTGGGAAAAATATTTAGAAGATGAAGGCGGGGGGGAGATGCCGTTGACATTGCCATTTTAAAATATGCAAATAACAACACAAAAAATAATCAATTTAAAAAAACCAAAGTTGAAAGCGGACATAATTAATGTGTTAATAAATCGTTTTAGCCCGAGAGTTTATTCAGAAAAGGAAGTCGCTAGCAAAGATTTAGATTCAATGATTGAGGCAGTCCGCTGGTCTCCTTCGGCAATGAACAATCAACCATGGTTTTTTTACACTGCCAAAAAAGGATCCACTGGTTTTAAAATATTAGCAAATTCCCTGGGTAATAGAAATTATTGGGCCAAAAAAGCCCCCGTATTAATTTTAGCTTGTTATATAAAAGAAGATAAATTTGGTAAATATGGTCAATATGATTTAGGGCAAGCTGTTTTTTCATTAGTTATTCAAGCAAAATCACTTGGCTATTATAGTAGGCAGATGGCTGATTTTAATAAAGAACAAGTAAAAAAAGATTTAAAAATTCAAAATTCTTTTTTTCCATGGGTCATAATTGCAATAGGAAAAATTGGTAATTACACTAAGGCTGACAATATATCAATAGAAAGGGATAACATCGAAAGAAAAAGAAAAGAAACAATTAGTCAAGAAATATAAATGAAATATCCTGTAATTGGCTTAGCTCCGATGGATGGGATTACCGACGCTCCTTTTCGCTACATTACTGATATTTATGGAAAGCCGGACATTATTTATACGGAATTTGTTTCCGTTAAAGGATTAATATTAGGCAAACCCGCAATACAACGGATGTTGCTTCGTCACAAAACCAAGACAACAATGATTGCCCAATTTTTTGGCTGTGAACCGGAATATTTTTATCAGGCGGCCCAAATTGCTTTGGAAAAAGGATTTGATGGGGTAGACATTAACATGGGTTGTCCTGATAAAAGCGTGTTTAATCGAAGTGGAGGAGCCGGTTTAATTTTGCAACCAAAGCTTGCCAAAGAAATTATTTTATCAGTTAAAAAAGCGATAAAAGAAGGAATAAAAAAATTAAACATCAAAAAAGACATTACAATTTCTGTTAAAACCAGAACTGGTTATAAAATTCCTGAGACCAAAGAATGGATTGGAAGTTTGCTTGAGGCAGAACCGAATGTCATATGCATTCATGCGAGAACTTTTGCTCAAAAATATTCAGGGCTGGCTGATTGGAGTCAAATAGGAATTGCCGCCGATCTGGCAAAAAATACAAAGACAAAAATATTTGGCAATGGAGATATAAAAAGCAGACAGCAAGCACTGGAAAGGATCAAAGAATATAATTTAGCTGGTGTCTTGATTGGTCGCGGAGCATTAGGTAATCCTTGGATCTTTAAAGGAATAATTCCAACGACGGAAGAAAGGTTTATAGTGCTTCTTGAGCACTGTAAAAAGTTTACGGAATTTTTTCCAACGGCCGACCTTAGTATTATGAGAAAACATCTGGCTTGGTATGTAAAAGATTTTCCCCATGCAGCTGAAGTAAGAAATGAACTGATGCAAATAAATAGCATTGATGATGTGAAAAAAATACTTTCTAGAATCCAAGTGGTTCCTTGACAAGAATTAATTTGATTCTGTTCGGGATAGATTCTTTTTCAATAATAACCCACTTGCCAAAACCGCTTTTCATACCATAGACTTTCATTGCCCGTTCGTTTTCCAGATTAATGACATAATTTCTTATCCGATTAAAAGCCTCTTCAAGATTAGGAACTATTTTATTAGCGCCGGCAACGATCAAAACTTTTTTGGCAGCAAAAGGCAGGGCGCCTACTCGGCTGCCTGAAGCATCAACGGCGACCAACTTACCATCTTCAGTAATAGCGTTTACACTGGATAAAAAATAATCTGTTTTAGTAAGGGCTTTTCTTCTTAAGTCAGACTGCTTCCCATAATCTTTTTCTTTAAGGATATCTTCGTGTAAATTTTTCCATTTGTGATTTCCTGATTTTAACATCTCAGAAAATCCAATTTGTATCAGAGTAGTTGAAGATCCGTTCATTATTTTCGAACCCTCAGGAATACTTTTTTTTATTTCTTCCAGCGCTTGTTCTTTTGAATCAGCCAAGATTACTTTGACTCCATGATCTTTGAGAGCAATAATTGTTTTATCTATAACTTCGAGACTTGGAACTTTTGAATAATCCATATTTACCTGAACAACTTTCATATTATTAATATTTAATGTATAATTATTACTATATAAAATATAGTACTTAAGATTTTATAGTACTTTTATAAATAATGCAATAGTATTTTATGAAAACAAACAAAAAAGAAGAAAAACATTATAATCATCTTTTAAAAACAATCGGGGATTATTGGACCCTATCCATAATCATGGAATTAAAAAAGGGGAAGAAAAGATTTTGTGAGCTGGAAAGAGCAATAAATAAAATCAACCCGGTTACGCTTACAGAAAGATTAAAGAGGTTAGAAAAAGTAAAATTTATTGACCGGGAAAAAGAATTGTCTGATAAATTATCAGTGACCTACAGTTTAAATAAAAATGGTTTGAAGTTAATTCCAATAATAAACGAAATAAATTTTTTCGCAAGCAATCTGTGATTTAAAAAGTCTAAATATTTGTCGTTCCCACGTACTTGCCTACACAAGCAGGGGCGGAAATCCAGACTAAACAAACCTTCTAGGATTTATGATAATAAAAAAACTGGGACTTTTAATTCTAATTTACCAATTTTTAGAAAAACATTATTGGTAATTTTACTTAGTTTTTCTTTATTAATTAATTTTTTTAGCTGTTGTAAATCATTTTTTCTCTGCCCAATATTTTTCCTTACAAATAATCCCCAAGTTTTTAAACCAAAGCTATATATACAGTATAGAGTTTCTGGAGAAACAGTTTTTAGCTTGGTACTTTCGAAAGATGAGTTAATAATGCCATTTGAGGGAAAAGAAAATTTAATACCAGGATATAGTTCAACTTGAACCCTATTATTTAAATTGCCAAAATCAGTAGTCATAATCTCTAAATTATTTCCATTTTTTTCAAATCTAAAATATTTTGTTTGAGCCAATTTTTGTAACGGTTTATAAAAAGGGAATTTTTTATCGACAAAAGTATATTACTGATATCCGAGACTTAGTAGATTATTTTTAATAAAATTAAAATTTTTTACTTCACAAATAATATCAATATCTTTTATTTTTCTATCATAGGATTTTTTAGTAAAAGATAGTAAAGATACTGAACCAATGCAAAAATATTTTTGATCGGAAGGAATTATTTTAATAAAATCTTCTAAAATAGGAGAAACCCATCGATTGTCTGAATGCATGAATTAATTTTACACTAACAAATCATATACTTGGTGTTTAAAGCGATATTATCTTGTGAACGACCGTCCTTAAGATATTATTAATTGCTTTTATTTCTCTGTTTTGAGTTAGACTCTTTTAAATATAGAGTAACTTGAAGTACTTCTTTAGCCATTTCGTTCATGGGATCAATCTTTAAAGCCTCATTTATATAAATTAGAGCCTGATTATAATTCTCTTCTTTATTTTCAAGTACAGCTAAATCGCATAAGATTTGGATATCTTCAGGAAAAATATAATGAGCTTTTTCCATTAATTTCCTTCCAACATTAGAATTGCCATTCATAAAATGGGTCCAACCAAAAAGATGCAAGACTCTCGGATTATTTGGAAGAAGTTTATCAGCTTTTGATAATGTATCAATTGATTCAATAAATCTTTCTTGTTTGCATAGAGCTTCACCTAGAAGATAATATATCTCTGGATTTTTTTGATCAACTTTTAATACTTGACGAAGTATCTTTTCTGCCTCCTCCCATTGAGTCAGCTCAAGGCATTTATCAGCTTGTTTTATTAGTTTTTTTACATTAACTTTAATCATAGTCGACTTTTTTCCCACTCATCAAACCAAAGAACTTATTAGAAATTTGTTAATTCTGTTCACAATTTTATTTTACATTATTAATGCTTCCCCAAGTTCAAGTAATTAGAACCTCTTTTGATAATTAGGCTCGTTTTAATTATCTTAATTGACATTATATAAATTAATTTATGATATTTTGTATACTCTACGTAAAGATATGCATATTTTTATCAATCTTTTCTTTTTAATCTTCTCCTTATTAAATCCAGCTATTGGATCATCAATTTATATTATTTTTCTTATTTTATTTGAAACTTATATAACGTTCGTCCAAATCAACAAAATAAAAGTAAAAAACATTGATAGTAAATATACTCATGCAGAAATTGAAATAATTGAAAGATATCATGTTTTTTTCCAATATCCTATTGTGTCGAGATTTTTCTCATCAGTATTATCAGGAATCCAATTATCTACATTTATATTAACCCCATGGTTTTTACTTAAAGGATTATGGATCCAAGGTATTTTAGTAGGAATAAACTATTTTATCGCTTCTCAACTAGCAGTTATATTAAATCCGCAACACTTTTTGCACGATAATATTGAAAAAAACAGAATTAAAGATCAGGAACTTAAAGAAAGATTTAAAAGAGATATGGAAATTCTTGATTCTGCCTTAAAGAAAATGTATTTAAATAAAACCTAATCATATCCCCCATAGCTGGAGTAGCTATAATTTTCCTAATTCTTCTCACAATTTTATTGTGTATTAATATCTACCCATTGATGAAATTAATAATAGTGAGAAAAAACATTTACAATTAAACAAAGAGACAAAATATTATTAATTAACATCAAAACATATATTAATGCAAAGACATTTATTATTATAAAAGAAGCATTCTTTGTAGCGCCTGCACCAATAATATCTCTAAGTTTTTTACCTTCTTTAATTGGATTAACTTTTCCATTTATTGAATTTTCAATTTCATTAGCTTTTGTCATCCAAAATTCACTCCACATAAAACCTCTTTCTGTCATCTTATACCACAAATAACACAATAAAAGACCTAGCACAGGAGTAAGCCAAAAAATTATTTTAAAAAACCAAGGAAAACTGAAGTCTTTATTATAAGTAAAACCTATAAACCCAATAAAAATTGTATTTACAACAAGCATTGCATTGTATCTATTCCACTGAATTTCGCCCTCGGAGTTTTTTAAATCTAATACAGAACTATATTTTATCCTAGCATTTTCCAAATCTTCAACATCAATTTTCATATGAGTATTTTAATTATTGATTCAAGCAAATTATATACCCGGAGTTTTGTTTAGGCAAGTATTAAAGGAAATTATTTTTCCCACCTCGAAATAGAAAGATCGACCTTGTTGTTTTTGAAAAATACTTCTTCTTCGATTAACATTTTTTTCTTTTTATTAATTCCACCAACGCCGGAGTATCCAGTCAGTTTTCCGTCGGAGGCGACGACGCGGTGACAGGGGGTTCGGGAGAGCATCAGGATTATTTTTCATGAATACTCCGACGGCCCGGGCCGATTTTGGTTTCCCTGCCAGTTGTGCCAGCTGTCCGTACGTCGCCACTTTTCCTTTGGGGATGAAGAGACAAATTTTATAAATATTGGTTTCGAAAGAAATTAATTTTTTGCCTTTCATTTTAAAAGTTGATTAACGATTCTGTAGACATCTTTACGATGATGAATTAAAACAATATGAATTTCTTGTGAGGTTTTTCTATAAACAATCCGATAGTTTCCAATTCGTGCACGAAAAATATCTTTAAAACCGGAAAGCTTTACTTCATTTATTATTGAATTTTCTATTAAAGAACTAATTTTTCTAGTGACAGCAATTTGATCAATTTTGGGAATTTTCCTTAATTCCTTTTTAGCTCTTGAAGAAACTATTATCTTCATATATTAAGTTCTTTTAAAACCTTGTCAAAGTCTTCTCCCTTTTTAAAATCGGTTGTTTCTACGGCTCTTTTATCAATATTATCTTCAATAAATGCAACAATCTTTTCGTAAAGATCTTTACCTAATAAGTAACCCTTGATTTTATTACGATTTTCAACAGCAATTGGATAATATAATGCTTCTCTAATTGCTTTAGATGGATTAATTTTGAGCTGGGAAATAGATATGGTATTCATAATAATAACAATAGTATCAATCATCAGGTCTTTTGTCAAGACCTATTTATAGGTCATATAGTTATCTCAATAATTTTTTCTTTCGATTTTTCTCCGGAGATAATATTAATCTTTGAAATTGTTGTACTAAAATATTTCGCCAATGTTTTTACAATTTCTTTATTGGCCTTTCCTTTTTCCGGAAGAGAGTTAATAGAAATAGAATAATGGGCCTCATCAATTTTGATCAACTTTTTTATCTTTGCCTTAGTTTTTACTCTGACAAAAATTTTCATAGAAATAACTTTATATAATAATATTATCAATTAACCTTGTTTTACCAACAAACGCAGCAATAAGGATGACGGCTTTTTTTGGAGTAACTTTGAGAGGTGATAAATTCTCAGGATTACAGATCTCGATATAATCGAGTTGGATTAATTTATTTTTTTGTAAATAATTCTTCATCTCTTTTTTAATAAGTTGGACACTTTTATTTCCAGATAATATTAATTTTTTTGCCAACAATAAAGATTGATACAGACTTAATGCTTGTGATCTTTCTTGAGGATTTAAAAAAATATTTCTTGAAGAAAGAGCGAGTCCGTCTTTATCCCGAACAGTTGGAACAACATTAATATTTATTGGTAAATTCAAATCATAAACCATTTGTTTGACAACAACAGATTGCTGAAAATCTTTTTGACCAAAATAAGCATGAGTTGGATTAACGAGATTAGATAATTTTAAGACAACGGTGGCAACGCCGGAGAAATGTCCCGGGCGACTTTTCCCTTCAAGAATATTTGAGAGATTATTTGGCGTGACATAAGTTTGAAAACCATTCGGGTACATTGTTTTTGCATTAGGATAAAATAAATAGTCAATTTTTTCTTGCTCTAATAATTGTTTATCTTGTTCAAAAGGTCGGGGATATTTAACAAGATCTTCTGTTGGAGAGAATTGAGCTGGGTTAACAAATATAGAAACAACTGTCACATCGTTTTTATTCTTTGATTCTTTGACTAGTTTTAAATGTCCTGCGTGGAGTGCCCCCATAGTTGGGATAAAACCAATTGTTCTACCATTTTTACGTAACTCTGAAGAAATTTTTCGTATCTGTTCCAAGGAAAATACTGTTTTCATAAATTTAATAATGATAAAATGTAATTATAAACAAATATGATTCTTAATCGCAAAAAGAAATATCTCCAGATCGCTTTAAATTCAAATCTTGGTGATGCTTATTCTATCATTCGGTCTTTACCGAAAAGTGACAGAATTATTATAGAAGCAGGGACACCGCTTATCAAAGAATATGGGGTTGACGTTATAAGACAACTGGTAAGTTATTGGTCTTTAGGAGATATGACTGGTAATCAATATATTGTTGCCGATCTAAAGACTATGGATCGCGCCGAGACAGAAGTTCAGATGGTAAAAAACGCCGGAGCTTCAGCCGCAGTTTGTTTGGGACAAGCCTCATTGGAGACAATCAACAGTTTTATTGAGACTTGTCAAAAAGAGGAAATCGATAGTATGTTAGACATGATGAACATAGAATATCCGGTAAAAATTCTCCGGCAACTAAAAAAACAACCAAATGTAATCATTTTACACCGGGGAGTAGATGAAGAAAAATTTAATAAAAATAAACCAATTCCTTATGCGCAAATCAATAAAGTATTAAGTAGCTACAACGTTATGTTATCAATCGCAGGAGGAGACTCTCTCCGTGAAGTTCAAAGGGCAATTTTTAATGGGGCAAATATAGTCGTTGTTTGGAAAGAATTTTATAAATCATCAAGCAGTACAGGAAAATTAGCCGAAGATTTTTTAAAGGAAATTAAATAAATTAAACTTTACCGGCAAGTTTTTTAAAACCCTCGAGAACTTCTATTGGTAAAGCAAAGACGACAGTGTTTGAAGGATTGGCAGTAGTAGCTTCGATTGTTTGCAAAGTTCTTATTGAAATAGCGCCACTTTTTGAAAGCATTGCCATAGCCTTATTTAAATTATCGGCGGCAGAAAGCTCTCCTTGAGAACGGATAATAGTCGCTCTTCTCTCCCGTTCGGCCTCAGCCTGTTTAGCCATAACTCTTTTCATATCAGCCGGGATTTCAATATCTTGGATTTTAATGGCGGTGACGTCGATTCCCCAAGTGGTTGTTTCCTGATCAACAATCGTTTTAATTTCATCAGCTAATTTTTGTCTTTCACCAAGCAAAGTATCAAGTTCAACGCCACCAATAACATCTCGAAGAGCTGTCTGGGCATATTGGGTAATAGCATAACTATAATCCTGAATTTTTAAAACAGCATCCTCCGGTTTGATTACTTGGAAATAAACAACTGCATTGATGCCGACCGGAACATTATCTTTAGTGATCACTTCCTGGGAGGGAATATCAGAAGTGGTAATTCGAATATCTGTCCGAATAACCCGTTGGAAAATGGGAATAAGAATATTTAATCCCGGTTGAAGAGTATGTGAATACTTTCCTAAAGTTAAGACAATTCCTCTTTCGTACTGATTAATTACAACCAATATTTTTGGCACAAAAACCACCAACAAAATAAAAACAAAAACGACAAAAGATATAGAAAAACTTAACATATTTATTTACTCTCATTCTAATGATGAGAAATGCTTTCGTCAAGTATAAGTTTTTCCCTTATTTGGAAAAAAATTCTTTCATGACCTTGATGAACATTTTATTCTCTTCTTTTGTTCCAATTGTAACCCTAAACCAGCCCTCGCTTCCATATTTGGGTTTATCACCTCTAAGAATGAGACCTTTTTTCTGGGCGAATTTAAGGACATCTTCTCCCTTTTTTCCGGTTGGCCCTGCATCAAGGAGAACATAGTTGGCTCTGGTGGGGAAAACGATAATACCAGGAATTTTACTCATTTCCTTTTCAATAAAAGCCGCCTGTTCATTATTAAATTTAACCCGCTTAGCCAAACCTTTTTGATCTTGAAGACCGGTCAAAGCCGCCCACATGGAAATCGTTCCCACATTCCATGGCAAAAGAGATGCGGCAATTTTCATAGCTACTTCCCGGTCAGCCAAAAGATAACCAAATCGTAATCCCGCCAAACCATAAGCTTTTGATAATGTTCGGGTGATAATGACATTTTTATATTTTCTAATTAACTGCTTTTGTGATTTTTTAAATCCGGCATATTCTATATAAGCTTCGTCAATCACAAATGGAATGCCTAGCCCTGCAATCCGGACAAAATCTTTTTCATCCATAAAATTACCGGTTGGATTATTTGGATTGGCAATGACAATAACCTTTGTTTTATCCGTGATCGCCTTAATAATCCCCTCAGGATCATAGATCATTTTCTTGTCCTTATAGATCATCGGGGCGGAGACGATTTTTCCGCCAAATAATTCACATCGCAGTTTATAGATTCCAAAGCAAGGAGTTTGTTGGATTACCTCATCTCCGGGACGCAAGAAAGCCCGATAGATCATATCAAAAACTTCGCTGGACCCATTACCAAGTACGACATTTTCCGGTCCTGCCAAGCCATTCATCTTGGCGATTTTTCCCCGGATAACCAAACCTTGATCAGGATAACGGTTGGCCATCTTACTATATTTGGCAATTGTTTTTAAAACTTTTGTTGATGGAGGAATAGGATTTTCATTGGACATCATCCGGTGAAGGGATGGTTTTTTCCAAGCCAGTTCAATATGGTTTGAGACATACATTTTTAAAGGCTTAACCCATGGAACAAAAAAATCATCTATTGATCTTTTCATATTTATTTTCCTTTAACTTTTAATTTAGACATTCTCTCTCCTACATAATTTTCAAGACCTGCCGAGGCTTGGGAAAACAGTTCGGCTGTAGATACTGTTGCAGGAAAAGTATTGAACTGGTCTACTTCCATACCGTTTTCATCCCATGCCTGTTGGATATATGGGATCTTGCTCATCTTGAATAAGACTTCTTCCGGAACGTCATCTAGTAAAATCTCTTCACTAAAATTCAAATCACTACAGCGTTTAAAAAGCGGCTCAAGAACGTAAGGAGGCATCGTGTAAACTATATTACCGGCAATTTTTTCTACATCCCAGAAATGATACTTGCCGTTAACCATTGGTCCGTCGCGCATTGAGCAAGCCAACATTTTACTGGGCATAGCATTTTCTTCAAGTAGTTTGTAAGCTCTTCGGAAAACATAAACTCCCAACCAATGTTTATCACTCCAAGATAGTTGAATCCCACGTCTTTCCGCTTGTTGATCTAGAACCGGATGTTCGGTCAGTCGGCCGATCATCATTGTAATAACGGCTCGCCATTTGCTCATATCAACCTTATTTTTTAATCCCAGTTCCATTCCCTCTTTAGCGGCTTTGGCAACTGCCCAAATTTGCGGAAGGCTAAAACAGGTAGTTACGTTGGTTGGAATTCCAAGGGATGAAAGTACTTTTACCACTTCTACTCCCTCTGTACTTGCTGGAACTTTAATCATCACGTTTGGGGCAATCGCTCTAATTTCTTTAGCCATTTTAATCATCTTTTCCGTTTCGGTGATCAGGCGCGGATCAAGTTGTCCAGAGATATATCCATATCTTCCATCAGTCGCTTTCCAAATCGGCAACATCATTTCAGCTCCCCTGCGAATTACTTCTTTATAAGTCAACATAAAATATTCATAACGACTTAAACCTTTATTTGCTCGAATCATATTGTCTACCCATTTATTCCAGAAAGGCAAGTCGCTGTTAACGGCAACAAGTGATAAAGGAGGATTGGTTGTACAACCGCGGATCAGGCTTTTTGCCGGATCGGAAATATTGTAAATCCTATTAAGTTGTTCTTTTAAAGCAGTTCTTTTGTTTGCAGGTGTGGCATCAAGCATTTTTTTTAACCAAGGCTTAAAAACGAGAGGAGAGGAATCCCACCAGATTTCCATTTCCGGATGAACTTTTGTCAGTCTGTCAAGGGCGCTCTGTATCATAGGTATTGACTTCAACGAAAGTAATTATAATAATACCTATTGGAATAATGCAACTGAATCTTCTGATGGAGATAATTATTTTTTTACTGCAATACTCCTAGCCCAATAAATCCAACAAGAATTAAATCTCTTTTAGGGTAATATTCCCCGACTGCTTGGCTGCGGGGTAGTTCATTGTTTAAAGTAGCGGGAAAATAAGACGGTTCCCCCATCTAAGTGATTATATTTCGCTAATGATTTCGAAACCTTTGAAGCTTCCTGTTATTGCTAGACCATATATCTTATTTTTGGCTATTTTTTTCTCACGGATTTTTTTAGCTGTTTCATTTATAGTTGCTCCTGATCCGATTGCATCATCAATAATAAGAATATTATTATAACTTCGAGCATCATTCACCATGATTGTTTGTTTTGCATTTTCTATTCTATCTTCAATCTTACTTAGCGTCTTTTGAGGTACAATCAAATCTGTTTTAATTTTTTGTAAATTAATAATCGGCAGATGAATATTCAGATTCTTTTCTATTTCCGCCATCAGTTGTATTTCTCTTTTGACCGTAGGTGGTACAAAACTCACAGCATTAATATTATATTTGATCAAAATCTTACTAATTTCTTTTTGAATACTTTCACAAATTTCTTTTATTAAAGTTTTATTTTGACTCTGCTTAGCATAAAGAAGCATCCATCCCAATTTGGTTTTTCCAAACCGTTCAATACTGTAAAAATCAAGATAAAATATCTTATCTACGTAAACCTTATCAAAACTATGTCTGAGCTTATAAGTTCCGTCAATCAAACCCTCTTTTTTATACTTTGCATATTTTTGAAAGGTTTTTTCATATTCTATGATCGTTTTTGGTAAAGGCAGATTATTTTTATCACACCAATACTTAAATCCATTCATCCCAGTTAGTTTTCCCCCCGTTGGAGTAATTATCAGGTAATTTTTCTCAACAATATGAGATTCTTGTTGGCTTTCTAAAGATTTTATTTCTGAAACTATTTGATCTTTAATAAAATAATATACAACCGGCGGTTTTCCTATTTTACCTATTTTTCCTTCTTCGAGTAGTTTTGGTAAATGTTTAAATAAAGCCTGTCTAGAAATACTTAGATATTCAGCCAGTTGTTTTGACGTAACTTGCTTGTGAACAATTAGATATTCTTGAATTTTTTGAGCCGTATCTGTGGTCATATGAAGATATTGTATCAAGTTGACAGTTGACTGTCAACTGTCAACTATCAACAACTTCTTTTGGTGATTGTCATAGTTTCCAGCATCGTTTTTGTTTCTTTATTCAAAGCCGCGGGGAAATAAATTTGATTTCTGCTCCCCGTAGCTGAAGCAGTTCAAACTTTAATTAATTAAGTTACTAATAGAATATCTTCTTCTACAGTCGGTGGTTCCCAATATTTTAAATATTTATCAAACATTTCTTCATTTATTTCAAAAGAATCTACGGTCGGATATTTACTTCGGTTAATAACCCTTTCTTTCATTTTCTCTACAGAGGTTTTGACATAATAAAAAATTGGCTTTGCTCCTACTTGTAGTATTTTCTTCTTTATATCGTCTCTTTGGGATTTAACCCAAAAACCTTCATCTATTATCACATCTTTTCCAGATTTTAGGATCTTGAAAGCAATATCTGTTGCCAGTTCAGTTATATTTTTGTCAAATACTTCAAAGTTCTTATCCGATGTTATTTTATTTCCGAAAATTTTTATTATCCATTCATCTTTAGTTATTCGTATTGCTTTTGTTTCTTTTTCCAGTTTGCGGGCATATGTAGTTTTACCTGCTCCTATAAATCCGCATATAACATAAGCGATAGGCTGTTTATTATTCATGAAATTATTATAACAAACGGAGAATATCAATATTTACATTGCTATGAAGCTTCAAAAATACATGGCTAGAGCATCATAACTCTAATATAACCACTCATTTGCAGGGATTTCTTTACTCTTCCGTAACTTTAGTGAAGGAGGGTCCGGCTTTATAGACTTGTAGCTCAAATCAGAGAGGAAATAGAAAACATCAAATAACTAATAACTCAGTTATTTCAATTTATTTTCTCTATCTTCAATTTTCTTACCTTTTTTTGTTAAATGTATCTGACCGATCAAACTTCTATTTATCCGGATTTAACAAAACCAGGCCCTCACCTTCTTAATCACTCTTGCTCTCCAAACTGTTGGATTTATATTTATCACGGACATACTCTGTTTTTTGCCTTAAGAAAAATAAAGCCTGGCGAAGAACTGACGATCTCCTATTTACTTAGTCCAAAAGACAAAACTTGTGATCCTTGTACTCATGATTGTAAATGTGGCAGTAAATCCTGTACTGGAACAATGCATTTGTCAAAAGGTAAATACAGACAATGGCAAAAATTTCAAAATAAAGAAAAGCAAAAAACTAAAATGGTTAAATTTATTTCTGGGAAGAACTTACCAAAACTTTCTTCTTATCCAAAAACAATCCCCTATAATCCGATTTATACAATTATTTTAAAGCAGACAAAAAACCATTAACAATTGTGAGTACAATTGCCGCGAGCAATGCCGTACCAAATCCTTCAATTTTGAAACCTGGAACAATATTACTTGTTATTAAAAGTAATATGGCGTTGATTACAAATGTAAATAAACCCAATGTCATAATGTTGATTGGGAGGGTCAGAATAATCAGAATTGGCTTAATAATGATCGTTAATATCCCCCAAACAACGGCAATAACCAATAATGTCTGCCACCCGCTTATTATCATTCCGGGAATTAAGTAGGAAGTAATATAAAAGGCAAGAGCGTTAATTAATAGTTGCATTATCATTTATATAATTATAACAATTTAAAACTATAAATCAGCTTCAAATCTTAAATTCAAATACTCAATCATCATCCTAGTTCCACTTATAATCGGTAGAAATGCCGCAAGTTGTTTTATCACGGTATTTTTCCATTGATCCGGATCTCCGAGGACCTTAGCCATTAAATCAAGATTCATGTATAGTGATTGGGCGGCCTTTTCGTCATTTGTTCCTGTAATTTCAAAAAATGGCGATGAAGTTTTATATTTATTATCCATAAAAAAAACATCTGCAACTCCGCCATCCCTTGTCGAGCATAGAAGAAGCCAATTGGCAATTGCTTTTTCCCATGATGTCCCACATGCTTCCCAACCTGGAATTGGTGTATTAAGAATAATATCTGCCCCTCCAAAATATCTGGCTAATTGCCAGTTGTAATTAACTACAAAATGAACTCTTTTTTTCAAGATTTTATTTTCGTCAACAACATGAAGAATATGTTGAAGTAGCAGTTTTATGTCATCGTCTTTCTGATGAGCTTTCCCCGATAAAATAATATGCATGTGATTTTTTTCTAAAATCCCCGCTAAAAGACTAGGATTAGAAAAAAGAAGTTCCGGACGCTTATATGAAGTAAAACGTCTTGTCCATAAAATAATCTTTGCATCTTCAGGGATCACTACGGGTTCTCCATATTGATCTTGGCGTTCTGATAATAAATAATTACAAAGGTCTTCTTTAGCATGTTGTTTAATTTCTTGCATATGTGTAGTTTTCAGAAGATTTAATTTATTTTTATAATCTGAAGGAAGGAGATCAATGATTGGATCTCCTATTCCAAGCTGTCGATATATATTGAGCAGTTCGGGATAGATCCATCTATTGGAAATTCCGTTAGTAATAGATTTAAATGGTATTCCATAGGAATCCTTAGCTTTAATGGCATGGAGTTTACTAACAGCATTACTGTGACCTGCAATCTTTAAAGCCAAACTGCTTAGTTTAATTATTCCACCTTCTTTTTTAACCATATCAGCAAGCCATAATCTAAACTTAGTATTTTTTATATTGTTAAAAACATATTTATCCATTTGGGCCATCGTCCAAATTGGCTCTGCCGCTGGTGAAAGAGTATGGTTAGTAAAAATTGTATAACTTCGGACTTTTATTAAAGCCTTGTCCATGCTCATTCCATTTTCCAGAAGTATATCTAACCAAGCAATACCAGCAAAAACTGTTGCCGATTCATTCAGATGGAGTATTGAAATATCAATCCCAAGCTTAAAAAGAGCCTTTACGCCAATAAACCCGAGCACGGTTGATTGATATAATCGATGTTCCGATTGTATGTGCCCTTCATAAAGAGCCCTCATTCCTGGCTCATAAAGCATGAGAAGAAGATTGCCATTCACTTTTTTACTATAAACATTTATTTTAATTTTCTTTCCGTTACTTATTAGGAAAGGAAGATTTATTGAAACTTTTCTAAAGTTATAGAATTCAGGTTTGGGGGCCTTAAAAAATTTTTCTTTTTGTAAAAAATTTTTGTCCATTTCCTGCTTCCATTTATATTCATAATAAAGACCTATTCCTACAAATGGAATTCCAAGCTTTCCAGAGAGAAGAACCCAATCCCCGGCTAAATATCCTAATCCGCCTGCCGCACTTAGATCAGAGACTCCAAACTCATTCGAAAAACAAACCCACGGGGCTTTTTTTGTAACTTTTGAAGAAAAATCAGATTTTCCCAGAGTATGACAGAGTTTTTTAAAACGTGAATGGTACAGGGGTTGAATCTCTATTTTGTTTAATGGTTTATTTATAGAAGAATACTACCATAAAATAAACCTCTATACGGTTTGGATACTATCTTATAAGAAAGGAAGGGTAAATTTATTCAAATAATTATCCTGAGTTTCCCAATTAGTGCGGTTTATTAAAAATCATTTTTACTGACACTGTGTCAAGACTTGTGAACTCTTAAGTTTTAAGTTATTTTATATATAATGATAAGTGAAATTTGTTTTTAGTATTTCCGGTATTTTTAATATGTTCTGTCTACAGAAAATATTGTCAAAATTCAAGCTGGATTTGAGAGAGAGAGAGAGAGAGAGTAAATCTCCCTCGTGGATTTTTTGTCGACTATTTTTTGCCGTCACAATCATAGTAGGAAGTTTTCTTTTCTTGCTGCCTATTTCTTCAAAACCAGTTAAAGCCACTCAAACTATTCTACAGGTGGAAATTCCCCCGCAGGTAATTGTCAATACAGAAGGACAAACAATACAAACTGTTTTTAGTAATCTGGGAAGATTGCCAACAGCAGAAAAAATCAGTTGGAAAGAACAAGGTCAAATAGTTGTCCCTAATGATAAGTTAATTCAAAAATTTTGGCTGCTTTCAGCTACGCTTGATTGGGAAAAGGCGGGAGTTATTTATAAAAACCAAACCATTTGGGAAAAAATCAGCTCGTTATTACTATGATCCAAGAACAGAATTGGTACAAAAATTATCACCGTTGGACTTATCATCGTCATTTTCATTGGGCGATTGTTTTTTTATTGGTTATGGTAATTGGAGGTTTCACTCTTGTTTATAAATTACAGGGTGAGATCGAGCAAGGCCAAGGGAACGTTTTGGGAACAACGACGCTCTATGCAACGGTAAACGCCGGTAGCCTGTCTTTATCTACTTCTAGTACCGCCACTCTTTCGGCCACTACGGTATCGGAGTCGGCCGGAAGTGCTACCGGAAGTACGGGAACAATTACCGCTACAGATAATCGTGGATCAGGTGCAGGATGGAGCGTGACCAGCACTTCAACCGATTTTTCCTGTTGCTCCGGTACCCACACTATTGCGGTTACTAATCTTGCGATCAATCCCAACAATAGCACTCTTGCCGGTGTCAATGGAGCTTCAACAACAGGAGTTACCGCCGGTTCATCACATACCTTTACAAGTACTATCGATTCAGCCACTGTTGTTTCGGCTTCTGCAGATAAGGGCATGGGGCAATATACCGTTAATCCAGCAGTAACATTAACTATTCCTGTAGGAGTTTATGCCGGCACATATACAGCGACGGCAACCATTACGGTATCATAAACCTATGAAAACCGCTCAAAAAATTATATTATTTTTTTCAATCTTCATTTTTTTCTTCTTTCTGCCTTTTTCTGCCTTTGCCATAGAAACTGGCACAATGGGAATTTATCCTACCTTTTGGGACAAGAGTGACTTGAAAACAAAATCATGGTTTATTTATCAACTGGACAAAGGCGAGACAAAAGAAGATGTTGTCACCGTCATTAACAATAGTAGTGAAATACTAAACCTAAAAATTTACCCCGTTGACGCTAAAACTACCGCCGATGGTGCCTTTTCTCCCCTTATGGAAGATGAACCAAGAGAAGGTGTAGGGGCTTGGATTAGACTGCCGCTTGGCGAATTAACCTTTAAGCCTCACGAAAAAAAAGAAATTAAATTTTCCATTGCTATTCCTTCCGACGCACCCGTAGGAGAACACGCCGGAGCAATTATTATTGAGAACAAAAATTTGTCCCAAACCAATCAAGCCGGGGTTGGTCTAAATATTAAAGAACGGGTGGGAGTAAGAGTTTATGAAACCATCCCGGGTGAAAAAATAATTAAGCTTTTTTTAAAAGACTTATCTTTTAGAAAGATTGGCGGTATCTATACTTTCGTTTTTCAATTTAGAAACGACGGGAATATTATTCTCTATCCCAAAGCCAGCGTTTATATCAAACAATTATGGGGAACCAAAATAAAAACTTTTGAA
>Ga0210058_1001668_pt1 | contig 19345 bp, 23 predicted proteins | sample CryGeymeta201511_FD_183979 | JGI IMG/M metagenome (GOLD analysis project Ga0210058, IMG submission 183979) | Groundwater microbial communities from Crystal Geyser aquifers in Utah, USA - Crystal Geyser metaG 2015-11 (SPAdes) (version 2) | ecosystem: Environmental > Aquatic > Deep subsurface >...
AAAAAGCGAATAGAGGAAGGGATAACCTGGTACGAGAGTAAAAGAAGAATCATCGCGGATTCCATATTCCTGTACCTAAAACAGCCTTTAATACCGCTGCCTAATCCCGCAACATAGATCTTTACTCTAAAAAACATACGGGAGATGACAGTAGATTTCTCTTCTAGTGGGTAAAAGAGGCTTTTGGAGTTAATTCACTGCGTAAGTCCTGTTCATCTGAAGATATTTGCTGATATTTATCATAGGATTCAGACATATATATGGCTTCATTGGTAAAACATTCTGAAGATTCTGAAAAACCGGAAGAAATAAAAACTTGCCAGAATAAAACAAAAAATATTGAAGCAACAACTAATAATATTAGTATTTTAAACAAACTTCTGGTGATGATAGCAATAATTATTATTACTAAAACTATTATCCACCAATAACTCAGGAGAATCTGACCCATATCTAAATTTTAAGTTTATTATTTTTCATTTAAAAAAGATATGGACATTCTATTAACCTCTTTAAATTTAGGCATCTTACTCTAGGTAGTAAGAATAATGTGAGATTTTTATCTCATCATATCAAGATATCTTGTCCCATCCCCGTCCCTGATTCTATTAGAATGGACATGCTTTTAGGTCTGATTACAGTGGTGCTTATTGCTGTCTTTGTTTATTTCAATAAAAAACAAAAAAATAATCTTTTAGTTCGAAAGCTCCGAGCCCTCGATAACATTCGAAACTATTATTGCTCAATCTGATATAAACTTTCTTGTGATTCTTTCAGCGGTATTCTATGTTCCTTCTTCATACTAATGCTATAATTTTTTAAATATGAAAGAGATTAAGATTATTAAATATCAGGAAAAATATAATTCTCAAGTAAAAAACCTACTTTATACTATACTAAGATACGCTGGACTACAAAAAGATTGTTCAACCCCAACTCATGATGCAGATTTGGATAAGGTAGGCCAAGTATATAGAGGTAGAGGACAATTCTGGCTTGCGCTCAAAGATGAAAAAGTCATTGGTATGGCAGCAATACTGGAGGAAGATAAGGAAACTGCTAAGTTAAAGAGAATGTTTGTACTTCCCAAATATCACGGCACAGGTTTAGGGCAAAAACTATTTAACACTGCGCTTAAATTTGCCAAAGAACAAGGATATTCAAAGATCATTCTTGATACCCATGAAACCATGAAAAGAGCCCAGAGGTTTTATGAAAAGAACGGATTTGCAAAAACTCAGGAAGAAAACAGAATGGTTTTCTACGAGTTGACTTTATAAAAAACAATCAGATTATTTTCATATTCGAATAATTTATACTTCTTGAGGATTTTATCAAAAAGATTTATCCATTCTTTTTTGGAAGGGACATGTCCCCAATTGAAGAAATGAAATAAACTTAGATAAGGTTCGCAGATAAAAAGATATTTGAAATTATCTTTTGCCTTTTCGAGCACATCTTCTTTGTTATAAGCATGGTGGAGTGAGTAAGTAAAAACAGCCATTTCTCCTTTTGGGAATTCAGTATTGAAATCAAGATATTGCACTTCAAATCCCTTCTTTTTTACTCTTTCAAGCATAGGTTTACTTCTATCACATGCTACTATTTTTTTAGGTTTGAATATCTTTTGTATCCTGACAGTATTTTCTCCATCACCGCAACCTAGGTCATAGATATACCTATGAAAAAAATCCTTAGGAGTTATTGACTTAATAGATTGAAACAATGGATCATGGGATCGATTGTATAAACAAGGAAAAAATCGATAACCGATCTTTTCAATAATTAATTCTCTTAAATTAGGAATAATTCTCATTATATTTTTTACCTTACTAGCAGTTTCTCAGAAACTCTTGTGCTACTTTTTTTGCTTTGGGGCTATCGCTTGAGGAAACAAGATCTTCTACAAACTTTTTGATTTTTTCCTGATTTTTACTCTTAGTAAAGTATTCTTGAAAGGATAACACTGCTCCGCTTTTGAGAAGGTCTTTGTGTTTGTGTTTTGTCTTACTTATTCCCAACAATGCATATGTAATTTTACTTTCCAAATCTGTTCTTTCTTTGGCTATTCTTCCTAGATTATTGGCAGTATTTATTACTACGATAAAACTTTTGTCTTCGAGTAAATTAGTAAGTTTATCCAAAATACTATCAATTTTTCTTTGTATATCTGCCTTTACCAATCGAGGCAATAGCAAAACAGCGTGATATTTATGAAAACTGTTTGGGCTTTCCAACTTCTCACAAATTTCATTCCAAAGGGGATATATTTCTTCTGGTTTAATTTCCGCTATTTTGAGAAGTTTTTGAAAACTGTCAAACCTATCACCGCAGGATTTTTCCTTACGGGTAGTTTTGATATCATCCAATAGTCTACGAATAAGAGTATTCATTGTATTGACTTGACTAATAATTATATCGCTTCTTTTCTGCAAAAAGAGAATATCTGCCTCAAATAATTACTAATACCAATATATTTTGCAAAATGCAAAATAAGAGGAATATCCTCAGCAATACCCGATAAAAATCCGCGCTTTAGAATCTTGTAAGTATTAAGAGCAGATGAAGGCATCCAGTATACCGTTTTGTGGTTGTCGATCATATACTGATTTATAGCAATTTCTATTTCAAATCTGTCAGGTTTCCTTTCCTGAATTACTTTTTCTAAGTCAGATCTTTTAAGGATTCTTTCTCCGGAAAACATGGTATCACCTCGATTTAATTTTACTTGAGTTGGAGCGTTTACTCTTCGTAAAATCAACATGTCGATTATGGAATTCTCCATAACTTTTCGTACAGCAGTTTCAATCTCTTTGAGTTTTAGAAATCTTAGATCAGCGTCAAGAAGCAAAACATACTCTTCTTTGGCAATTTTTAGTCCTTGAGAAATTGCATCTGCTTTCCCCTTATTTATTTCTGATCTAATCACTTGGACTTTTGGGAATTGTCTTTTTATTTGTAACGAAATATCTTTCTCTGATCCATCATCAACGCAGACTATTTGTCTAACGCCTCTTACTTGAGATATTACTTGAAGAACAGAAAGCAACCTTTCGTTTTCATTGAAAAAAGGAATTATGCATGTACAAGACTTTTTAAGATGATTAGTATTTCGCCTCATAATAGAAACCAGTAAAACAACCACAAGGTAAAAATGAAAACCGCCAACAAAATAGTAAATAAACCCAATCTTCCGAATTTATTTCTTTTCAGGCAAATAAATGAAAGCACAATCTCAACACCTGCAATTATATAGGTATTAAAGGATTTCCACAGAAATGAGGATAGGAGTGAATTACCAGAATTCTTAACAAGAAAAGATGAAAGAAATATATTTACACCAGTATCCTGTAAAACATCTCTTATTAAATGAAGTGATGAATAGATCATCAGAAAATATAACCAGTATTTTTGCCATTTTTCATATTAGGGTAACATTACAGCAATCGGCCAAAAGATTAACGATATTATAACAACCTTTCCTAGAACTTATATCAAAACCCTCTTAAGACAGATCATTATGCAAGCGATGGTTAAAAACGCTTCATAAACCTCATCATCGCGTTCCCAACGGGTAAGAATTCTTCTGTACCAGGAAAACCATGAGATTGTCCGCTCGACAATCCAACGGGTACGATAATAGTCAACGATTGTTTGATTGTAGCGCGGTTCATCTCTTTGTCCTTTCCTCCTCCTCTTTGGTATCTTTGCTCTGATATTGCGTTCCTGCAATTTGTCTCTCAACCACTGAGCGTCATAACCTTTATCTGCTACTAATATGCCTGCTTTTTTCTTTGGATGTAATGGTCTTGCCTCAACAGATACCTGACTGATCGTTTCCAAGGCCAACTTTACCTCTGACTTCTGTGCGCTTTCAACCAGTGTTGAGAGTGGTATTCCATTTCCATCCACATAGATCATCAGCTTTGTACCTTTACCCTTCTTGGTCAGACCTACTTTGAATCCCCTTTTTTAGCGGGTGCAAAGGTACCGTCAAGAAAACTCACTTCCCATTCAATCTTTCCTTCTTTTTCAAGCATCACCAGTAGTTTCTTCCAGATACTTTTCCATACTCCAAGTTTTTGCCAGTTCTTAAGCCTTCTCCAACAAGTCATCGGAGAACCGTATTTGACAGGAAGCTCATCCCATTGGGCTCCTGTTCTTAAGATCCAGAGTATTCCTTCCAAGGTTTTCCTATCTTCTGCCCTAGGTCTTCCTCCTCTGGAGAAGTCTTGCCGGGGCAGCAGTGGCTCAATGACCTGCCACTGTCGGTCTGACAGTTTCCTCATATACATACTAGGATACTGTCAGAACAATCTGTATGTCAAGGTTTTGATACCAGTTCTACTGTATCCCGATCAAATCGGGATCAGTCTAGAAGAGCATATACTGGAACACATTTAAGTAAGTTGTTTCAGTATAATTTAATAATTATTATATTAGAACTATTGCGTAATGACAGTAATAAAAAAATTACGCAATTTATTGTACAAAAAATACTAAATGGATAGATTCACAATTTTACTTATTCTCACACCAGTCTATAATGGCCACCTCAAAAAGTAATTCAGGTTTGCTTGCATATTTGAGATCTGCATAAATTTGTGAGAAGTGTTTGATAAGGGCAGTAATATCTTTATCTGACATTTCATCTATCAACTTGCTGTTTTGTTTAACGTCTATTATACCGTGTTTTTGTAAAAGCAAATCATGCAGGAGATTCAATACATCGGTTATGAAAAAACGGAGATCTGCTCCTTTTTCTCCCATGTCATGTGCAAATAAAAGAGCTTTTTCTGTATTTTTGTCAATAATGAGTTTTAAAAACTGCCCACGGTCAAATCTGACTCCACCCAGGATTTTATTTATTTTAGCTATGTCTAAAGCATCCTCTGACAGGGCCTGTTCTAAAAATTTGGTCGCATCCCTGAAAGAACCATCAGCAAAATCAGCGATACATGTAAGCACTTCATCTGTGGTCTTTACTTCCTCTCCTTTAGCCACTCTTTTTAAAGAATGCAAAATCTCGGTCGTGGTGGCTTTATTGAAATTTATCTTTATGCATCTGGATAAAATCGTACCGGGTAGCTTCTCCACTTCGGTCGTAGCTAATATAAAAACTGTTCTGACTGGCGGCTCTTCTAAAGTTTTGAGTAAAGCGTTAAATGCCTCATTGGTCAGCATATGCACTTCATCAATAATATAGACTTTATATTTACCTGACACCGGAGCCAGTTTTATTTTCTCCCTAAGCTCTCTTATCTCGTCTATACCGCGATTTGACGCAGCATCGATTTCCAACACATCAAAATGCCTTCCGTCTTTAATAGCCAGGCACGAATCGCAAGTATTGCATGGTTCTATGTTTACATCTTTATCCAGAGAGGTTGTTTTCCTGTAAGGGTTTTTTTCACAATTCAGCTTCTTTGCCACAATTCTGGCGGCTGAAGTCTTGCCTGTACCTTTTGGTCCGGAGAATAGAAATGCATGCGGAATATAAGGTGAAGCAAGAAGCCTCGACAATCTGTTTCTGACTTCATCCAAATCCAGTTCCTCTACTTTTTGAGGACGATACTTTAAATAAAGTGACATATAATTATTTTATATAAAAAACCCATTTTTGGAATTTCATGACCGGTTAATCATGATGGATACCAATAAGATGCATCATCGCGTGTCTGACTAATTCATCTATTTTATCATCTACCATCTTATTCTCTTCAACTGCCTCATCTATGGCTTGCGGATAGGATATTACAATATCCCCTAATCTTAGAGTGTCATCAGGCGGATCTATAAAGGATGTTTTCGCTTTTGAATCTGTAAGCGGAAATGACAACACATCTGTCGTATCATCAACATTGCGGAACTTCTTATTCAGGTTCTTCATCATTCTATCTCCCACAACAGTAACACTTACTTCAAAATTGCCTTTTGTCTTTTTTTCAGTAAGTATCTCCTCAATTGTTTTCCGGATACGACTTCGATTGACTTTGTAATGTGAGTCTGTTTTTATATATACGCTCAACATTTTATTTATTTCTTTTCTTTTTTCTAGCTTTGGCTCTTCTTTCGATTTCTTTTTTGGCTTCTTTACGGATTTCTGCCGGTTTTTGATAAAATTCCTTCTTCTTAAACTCCAGAAGCAATCCTTCCGCTATCACCTTGCGGGTAAATTTTCTTATTACCGAATCAGTCGAATCACCAGGCGCCGCTTTCACGAAAATCATAATATTTAATAAAACACCTCCTTTATCCTCTACTTATTTTAAAGTTAAGGAAAGAATAAATATGACTAGTTAACAAAAAAGGTATCAGTCTATTGGATTAAGAATAATCCTATATATATTATACATCTTTACACCTTCCAATGGGATACCTTTTGCCATCCTCCCAAAAGATGTATGTGCATGTGAAAAACCAGTTGACCTGAATCTTCACCGTTATTTATTACTATTTTATATCCACTTTCGCTAATCTTTAATTTTCTGGCGATATCTCTTACCGCAATCATTAAATCGCCTAAAAGCAATTTATCCTTATCATCTGCATTCTCCAAGGAAGCAAAATGCTTCACAGGAACAATAAGCACATGCACCGGCGCTTTGGGATTTATATCTTTAAACGCAACATAATCCTTCTTTCTCCGGATAAAATTTCCGCCTATTTCCCCTTTTATGATTTTGCAAAAGATACAATTTTCTGCCATGTTATTTTTTTAAGACATTAACAATCTCCCTTAACGTAAGCTTGGTCGGTCTGCATTCGGGATTTTTCATCGATCCGTTCAAAAGCATTTTTTTCCCCGCATGGAGAAACCAGGTAGCTTCCTTGTCCTTTTCCCTATATATATTGTAACATGATGTCAGATCCACTTTCGATTCCGGCAAAGCCTTGATTCGAACATAATCCTTCTTCGGATCTTTCCTAACCACAACCACGAACCCCATCTTTTGTGCCAACCTTATAACCTCATCATTCAAGGTCTCTATACCTATAGCTTTTCCCCATTTACTTTGAAATTCTATTCCCTCAGTACTAATCTCTTTTTCTGCCCAGAGTTTGTCCTGAAAAGTTTTATAAATCCCGTCAAGAACCAGCATCCCCAATTCTATGATTTTTTCATCAAGACCATTATAAATCAGCTTCCAACCATCCATTATTGCCACCAAACCAAAATCATAAAAATCTGCCGCGGGGTTCGGGAAATATACTTCCCGGAAATGGTCGATATCGTTGACAACATCTATCATCCGTTCCAACGCCTCTATATGGAAATTATGAATTTTCCCTTTCTGGTTTTGAGATCTGAGTTTTGAGTTTTGAGTTTGCTGTGAAACGAACTGAAAAGTACGTTTTGCCGCACACGTGTCTTCATCCGTCTGGTGATGATCCAATCTCCCCATGCCGGTATCAACATGCATGATCTCAGGATCGCTCTCAGGCGGCTCATTATTCAAAGTGTTACCTGCAGAAACAAACTTGACTTCTGCCTTATCCCATCCGGGCATGAATCTCCTTAAAAGCCAAACAGAGGTAATAGCATCCACATCCGGAGCAAAATGGGTAACAATAGTTTTCATGGCATAATTGTAAAGACAATAATAAAAGAGAGCAAGATACAAAAAAATAATTACCTTCTTATTATCTCATGTTGTGACCGACTATAAAAATTTTGTAGAATTCCCGTCTGCTGAAGAAATATTAGTTAGATTCTTAAAAATCGAAGTAAAAGGTATAAAACGGAAGCCATAAGAGCACTTGCAGGTAAGGTAAATATCCATGCCCAGAAAATTCTGCGGGCTACCACCCAGCGTACAGAGGAAAAATTCTTCACGCTACCTACCCCAATCACGGCTCCGGAGATAACATGAGTAACAATAGTTTTCATCAAGTTATAATTTTAAAATGTCTTTCTAATATTCACTAGAAGAGATTAAAAAAGGAGCTGCTGTCAATTTTTTATATTTCTATGCTTTATTACCTGCGCGTCTACCATATATACGACATCCTCAGCAATATTTTCGGTATGAGAAATTATTCTATCAAGATGATGGGTAATAAGAATAAGCGGTAAACCGCGACTGAGACGCTGGGGATTTTTGGTCATTACTTCTTCCAATTCATTATAAATAAGATCCCTAAGGTCATCTGTCTTTTGTCTCATTAAAGATACCTCTTTCGCCAAACGCGTGTCTCTTTTCACGTAAGCTCTGAGACTTTTATGAAGCATATCTTTGGCGATATTCACCATTTTGGGGATATCAATAAGCGGCTTTATCAGAGGTTCATTTCCCATCTCAATCACCCTGCTGGCTATATCTGAGGCGAGATCGGCGATACGCTCAAGATCAGTGACAATCGACATAGCTGTGGTAATAAACCTCAAATCACTGGCAACCGGCTGGTATAAAGCCAGGAGTCTTAAACAGTCTTCGTTTATTTTCAGTTCTAGAAAATCAATACTTTTATCGTTGTTAATAATTTGCTGAGCCTTTTTAATATCCCTTTTTTCCAAAATCATAAAGGAGTCGATAATCGTATTTTCCACCCCGTTTCCAATTTGTAGAATCAGTCCGTTTAAATTTTCCAGAGCTTTTTTAAACTGGCCGTCGTTTATAACAACCTCCTTTTCTTCTTAACCGAATTTACCGGTAATATAATCCTCTGTTCTTTTATCCTTTGGTGCTGTAAAAATTTTTTCTGTTTTACCAAATTCTACCATTTCCCCAAGAAGAAAAAAACCAGTATAATCCGATACTCTGGCTGCCTGCTGCATATTGTGAGAAACAATAACAATAGTATATTTTTTCTTAAGCTCCATTATTAATTCCTCTATTTTGGCTGTCGCAATAGGATCAAGAGTGGAACAAGGCTCGTCCATAAGTAAAACTTCAGCATGAACAGCCAAAAGTCTAGCGATACAAAGACGCTGTTGTTGTTCCCCGCTTAAATCAAGAGCCGAATCATTAAGTTTATTTTTCAATTCGCGCCAGAGAAATACTGAGGAAAGTGCTTTTTTTGTAATCTCCATGAGGTTTTCTTGGTGGTTTATCCCGTGCACCTTTGGACCATAAATTACATTATCATATATCGATAAAGGGAAAGGATTGGGACGCTGAAAAACCATACCTATCCTCCTACGTAAATTAGTCAAATCAACAACATTCTTGTAAATTTCCTTTCCATCAATCAGAACCTCTCCCTCTATCTTCACTCCCCGAATAAAATCATTCATCCTGTTGAGACACCGCAGTAGTGAAGTTTTTCCACAACCTGATGACCCGATAAAGGCAGTTATCTGATTCTTTTTTACATCAAGATTGATATTGGACAAGGCCTTAAAAGATCCGTAAAATAAGTTTAGATTAACAGTTTTTATTTTGACCATCGTAAGATATTCTCAACGAATTTTTATTGCTAAACTAAAGTTAATATCCAAACGTAACATTTATAATTACATCATCCAAATCTCCCGGTTATGTAATCATTGGTAAGTTTACTTTTGGGTGAAGTGAAAATTTGTTTTGTTTGATCCACTTCAATCAGTTTCCCTGATAAAAGAAAAGCTGTCCTGTCACTTACTCTGGCTGCTTGCTTGGTATTGTTTGTTACCAGAATCAAAGTATATCGCTTTTTTAACTCAAACATCGTCCTTTCTACTTTTGAGGTTGATACAGGATCAAGCCCTGAGCATGGTTCGTCAAACAAAATTATCTCAGGTTCAACCATTAGGGATCTGGCAAGACACAGACGCTGCTGTTGACCTCCTGACAGCTGTAAGGCTGATAGATGCAATCTATCTTTTACTTCTTCCCATAATGAAGCCGATTTTAAACACTTTTCGACCAATCCGTTCAATCTTTCGACAGAAATCTTTTTATGAAGCAAGGGGCCGTAAATTAAATTATCATAAATTGAGAGAGGCAAAGGAACAGGAAGAGCAAAAATTATACCGATCCTTTTCCGTAAATCACAAATATTCACGTTAGTTTTGTAAATATCTTCCCCATCTATAAAAACATTTCCCTCAACGCGAAAGTCGCTATTGATATCGAGCATCCTGTTTATAACCCGTAAAAAAGAAGATTTTCCGCTATTTGCAGGACCGATAATTGAGAGGATTTCATTTTCATAGACATCCAGATTTATATCCTTCAGTATTATCTTATCTTTAATAAAAACATTTAAATGTAAAACCGCTATCTTTTTTTTCATATTAGGAATATTTTTTCAGATATTGGTTCATCAGGATATAAGAAATAAAATTAATAAATAATATGGAAATTATAAGAACCGATGCAGTACCATAAGCCATGGGTAGAGATAAGCCTTCCCTTGCTAAGGTATAAAAATGAACGGCCATACTGCGTCCGGAAGAAAATATAGATGTAGGTGTGCGAATTGACATGCCCGCAGTAAAAATCAAAGCGGCAGTCTCTGATAACGCTCTTCCCATGCTTAGAATTACGCCAGTCAGAATCCCAGGAAGAGCTTTGGGAATAACGATGTTTTTTATCCCTTGCCATTTGCTGCCTCCCAAAGAATAGGTCACATCCCGATAACTCTGTGGCACGGATCTTATGGCTTGCTCAGAAGTCCTGATAATTGTTGGCAACATCATGATAGCTAAAGTAAGTGAACCTGATAGAATTGACCAGCCCATACCAAGAAAAATCACAAAAAAAGTAAATCCAAATAAGCCGTATATTATTGACGGAATACCTGCCAAGCAATCAGATCCAAACTGGATTATGTCGGTAATCTTGTTTTTTTTCGTATACTCAGTAATATATACCGCCGTACCCACTCCCAAAGGTGTAGCAACAACAACGGAGGTAATAACAAGATACAGAGTGCTAACAATACTGGGAAATATACCTCCCTTTTTACCCATTTCCTGAATTGGTGAGGAAAGAAACTGATAAGTCAAAATTGGCAGACCATGAAACAAAATGTATATTATGATAAAAATCAAAATTGAAATAGTAAATAGCATGGCCAAGCCTAAACAAATTTTCGCTATTATTTGGGACAATTTGGGATTCATATTCGTCTTTTTTTGATAATCTTCATAGCCAGAATATTTAAGATAATAATAAAAACAAATAGTATAATGGCCGTGGCAAATAAAGCTTGCCGGTGTTCTCCAATCGCATAACCCATCTCTAGGGCTATATTGGCCGTTAAAGTCCTTGTAGAATCAATAAATGAAGAAGGTACCTTCACTGAATTGCCGGTAACCATGATAACGGCCATTGTCTCTCCAATGGCCCTGCCCATCCCCAAAATTACTCCTGCTAAAATCCCTGATCTTGCTGCCGGCAAAAGTACACCTGTGACTGTTTGCCACTGGGTTGCCCCTAAAGCCATGGATCCTTCTTTATATGATCGCGGTAACATGAGAAGAGCATCCAGAGAGATACTGATAATGGTGGGAAGTATCATAATACCCAAGACTATGGAAGCGGTTAAAATAGACAATCCTGGTCCACCGAAATAACTTCTGATAACTGGTGCCAAAAATATCATCCCAATAAATCCATAGACTACTGAAGGGATCCCAGCCAAAAGTTCAATCATCGGTTTGAGAATATTCCTTAAAGTTTTTGAGGAAAATTCGGCAAGATAAATTGCGCAAGCCACCCCAAGAGGAACTCCAAGAATCAGAGCCCCGAAAGTAATTGATAGTGATCCGATAAGCATGGGAATAATCCCGTAGGATCCATCTGAAGGCGACCAATTTGTACTGAAAAATAATCTTGTAAGACCATTATTGAGGATAAATGGCAAACCCTCTTTGAAGATAAAAAGGGTAATAAGGAAAAGTATAAATACTGTGGAGAAAGCAACTATCAAAATACTTTTTTCTATAATTTTTTCCTGATGATTTTTCATTTTTTATATACTTTATGTTTATTTATATGACCGTGATCAAACCGTCTTTTTCCATTATCTTTTGTGCTTCCGTACCCAAAATATAATTGACGAAATCTCTGGTTTGTACTGAATAATTTGACTTAAGAAGAAAATAAATCGGCCGGGCGATTTTATACCGAGATAATTTTACATTTTCGTTGTTGGCGGAAATTCCGTCAATGCTTAAGGCTTTTACATCCGGATTTAAGATGCCAATCGAAATATAACCTATCGAGTCTTTATCGCTTTTGACTGCTTCCCTTATAGTTCCGTTTGAATCCTGATACATGGCGTCTGGGGTAACTTTTCGGCCACTCAGAACCAATAAGTCGAAAGATTTTCTAGTGCCTGAACCTTCTTCTCTACTGATTACCCTTATTTTTGCATCATCTCCACCAATTTCTTTCCAATTGGTTATTTTTCCGCTGAAAAGATCCCTTAGTTTCGTAAGTGTCAAATCGTTTACTTTATTGGAATTATTGACAATTACCGCAATGCCATCCCGGGCGACGATTACTTTTTCTAATCTCTCAGTTTCTTTCGGCAAAATAACCATATCAACCATACCGATATCGGCAATACCCTCACGGGCCACCATAATTCCAACTGCCGAACCTCCACCCTGAACATCAACTACTATTCCGGGATTTCTTTTCATATATTCTTCTGCTAGCTTTTCCGCAAAAGGTAAAAAAGCGGTGGATCCGGCCAGACGGATGATTTTTGGCGGTTTGTAAGAATAGGTGAAGATAAATATTACCAATAGAAATAAGATGAAAAAAATCCCTAAACGAGAAATCCGTAACATAATATAAATCTAAAATAAACTAGATTTAATTAAAAGACTTTTACTTCGGAGATAAAAGTTAATAAGCCTGAGCAAAATCCCAGAGGTAGTCAGAAACTTATGATTTAATCTTCCTTATTGCTTCTTCAATTTCAATGATGTGAAACTGTTTTTCACTTCGAATCTTATATTCTACTTTATCTCCGGTTTTAGCAGAAATAACCAATCTTACTGGAATTCCTATCAAATCAGCATCAGAAAATTTCACTCCTGCAGACTCATCCCGATCGTCCCATAAAACCTCAACATTATTCTCTTTTAGCGAAATATATAGTTTTTCAGCCTTTTCCTCCCCTCCCGGCAGGGAAATAAGATGCACATTGTAAGACGAAATTTCTTTTGGCCAAATTATCCCTCTGTCATCATGGTGTTGTTCTACGGCCGCTGCAAGAAGCCTAGTAATTCCTATACCATAACAACCCATAACTATCGGTTTTCTTTTTCCGTGTTTATCTAAAAATGTGGCATTCATTGCCTCAGAATATACCGTCCCAAGTTTGAACACATGACCAAGTTCTATGGCTTTTTTCTCTGCTAACTTGCCTTTTCTGCACTCAGAACATATCTCCCCCGCCTTTACGCTTCTAAAATCATAGAATTTTTCAGGTGATTTTATATCACTGCCAAAATTTATATTTATAGTATGGTAATCAGTTCTATTGGCTCCAGCCTCAAAGTTGATCCTGTCATTAGTAGAGTAATCCCAATACACCTTAATATTATTAGGAAGATTCAATGGTCCTGCATAACCCACTTCCGCTCCTGTTAGTTTCTTTATTGTTTCCTCCGTTGCCAATGTCAAATCAGAACAACCCAGAATATTCGCCAACTTCACTTCGTTTACATTGAAATCTCCTCTTATGCAGACTGCCACTACATTATTATCTACCTGGTATATCAGTGTTTTTGTGGTCTGGTAAACGGAAATATTAAGATATTTTGCCAGTGGCTCGACTCCAATTAACCCTTTTCCTAAAACATCTTTCATGGGTTTTTGTTCCTTATCCTGCGGGAAAGTGGGAAATATGGATTCAGCTTTTTCGATATTTGCTTTATAAGTGCAACTATCACAGGCAATAATGCTATCTTCTCCTGAGGGTGATAGCACCATAAACTCTTCGGAACCGGTCCCACCTATTGCACCGCTATCTGCTTTCACCACCGTCGTTTCAAAGTCCATCCGCTTAAAAATTGCATGATAGGCTTCGCTTACAACCTTGAAACTTTCTGCTAAACCTTCCTCATCCTTATCAAAACTATAAGCATCCTGCATAAGAAATTCTCTTGTCCGAAGTAATCCTCCGGTCACCCTAATTTCATTCCTGTATTTCCATTGGTTTTGATTAACAATGACTGGTAAATCCCTATAACTTAAGATGAAATTCCGGGCTAAATCAGTAACTGTTTCCTCGTGGGTGGGCGCAAGCAAATATTTTCCTCCATGTGCTGCGTCAAACACCGCCAAAATCCTTTTCATCTTTTCAAACCTGCCTGTTTCCCGCCAAAGAGACGCCGGATGAACAAAGGGCATAATAAGATGCTGTACACCCTTTTTGGCCAGTTCCTCTTTTATGATCCTGTCAATTTTCTCCAGAACACGAAATCCAAGCGGCAGAAAATCATATATACCGGCAGCAACTGGGAATATAAAACCGCCCCGGAGCAGTAATTCATGACTTCTTATTTCTACGTTATGAGGTTTTTGCCTTAAGGTCTTTCCAAACAGTCTGGAATATCTCATGCTCTAAAGTATATATTATTTCAAACTAAAAAAAAACACGCTCTATCTGTGTGTTTATTATTTTATAAATATGTTGCTATCTGAAACTACTCCCGAAAACTAGTTGGTCTTTTGCATGCCTTATCCGATCTCCCACCAAAGAAGCATCCTGAAAGGCACGCTCTTCCGCTGGCGAAAGGGGTTGTCGTGCGTCAGCCATTCCGGGTGTTTCTTTTAAAACCTCCGGACCTTTTACAGATGCACCCTCTGCCTGAATTCTGTCTGTTTCATTCATGGATTTTATCCTAACCTTTCTTTTATTTTTATCTGGATAATAATTATCAAAATGTATTATTTAAGTCAAGACATCATGACGATGCATGTCGATTTCTTGTGGTAAAGAGAGTTTAAATAAGATTTATGAAGAAAATATTATTTAGAGAGAATCCTTACGAGATCATTTATGGTTACTAAAACCAGCAAAGACAGCAATATAACCATACCTATCTGATGTACCAGTCTTTCCCAAGTAGCCTTAATTTTTCTGCCCGTCGTCCCCTCAATCACGACAAAAAGTAACCTTCCCCCATCAAGAGCGGGAAAGGGTAATATGTTCACAATTGCTAAATTTAACGAAAGTATGCCCAGAAGTTCCAGTACGGCCATCCTGCCAAATTTTACCGCCTCACCGGTAAGTTGTGCTATTCCTATTGGTCCTGCTACATCTTTGGCAACCGGCTGGAAAGAAATAAGTTTCCACAAGGTCGTTCCTATACCCTTTACCAACTCATAAGTCAGAAGCATCGCTTCTTTGGTCCCGTAAATCGGTGCTTCCCAAAGAGAATACTTTTTTTCTTCATAATTTGATATAACAATTCCCATAGGGCCTTCATCTTTGGAATAATCCACTCTAGGCATAATATCAATAGACATCTGTTCCTGACCCCTTAAAACCACAAGTGTTATAGTCTTTCCCAAAAATTCCCTGGTTGTTTCTGAAAGTTTAGTGAGACTGTCTATTTCGATTTCCCTGAATTTATCAATATCTTCCTCAATAAGGATGGTTTTTATCACATCACCATTTTTGAGTCCCACCATTTCTGCAGGAGAACCTGATACCACTTTCTCTATATGGACTCTTTTGGTAGGGACCATCACTCCTTGGGTAAAAAGAAAGGAGAGGATAAAAACACCCAGCAGGAAATTCATAACCACACCTGCTGTAAGAACTACGACTCTCTGCCAAATAGGTCTACCATAAAAAGCCCTATTATCATTTTTTAATTTTGAATTTTGAATTACCTCTCCGTCTCCATCTTCCCCCTCCTCTCCGAAAAGTTTTACAAAGCCTCCTATAGGCAACCAGTTTACTGAATAAGTAGTTTCACCCTTTTTAACACCCCAAATCCTGGGCGGAAGACCGAACCCGAATTCTTCGACTTTGATACCCAGTTTCTTGGCAGCCACAAAATGTCCCAACTCGTGTATTAGGACAAGAATTGACAGAATCAACAGAAAAACTAATACAGTTGTAATCAGCATAGACAAAACTCTTCATAACATTTTATCTTACATCCATATGTTATTCAATGCGTGAAAAAGGTCTGTTGGGTGTAATTTCAAGTGCATTCAGTATATAATTGAAGTTCAAAATGAAAAAAAATAAATTATATTGAAGATATTGCATTAAGTAGTGTTGTCATTTTGAATTTTTCATTTTGATTTTTTAATTTTTCTTAATACTATGTACCAGGGAAATTTGACATTAAATATCGAAGAAATAGAAGTCCATATCCGCACCTACCGCTCGCTGTTGAAATCCGCCGGAGAAGTAAGGATTCTCAATTTGATAGATTCCCATCTTACCATGAATTCCATCCTGCAGGAAAAGGGAGCCGGTACCGAAGTGGATATTGCCGCTTTTATTTATTGTTTGCTTAGACTGCCCTCCCCTATGTCAAACGTGAAAAAAATAATTTTAGGACAATCTTACAGCGTCTTTGAAAAGAATGGTTTCGGAACAATTGAGAAATGGCAAGAAGTAGCTGCACCCGGGCGGCGAAGAAAAATGCATTTTGACGGAAAAGAGACTTTAGGAATATATATCGCCTCAGTTACTGATGTAGATGACGTGATTACCCTGGCTACAGCTTTTCAAATAGAATGGAATAAATTTCATGACAAGCTGCAGGATACTAAAAATGTAGAACAAAAGGCAATAGAACTTCTTGACAGCGAAGATGTTAAAAGAATAAAGAATATTTGGGGTGACGACTATCATAAATTCTTAACCGCCATCAAATTTCGGAGGGTTGATTTCACCATCCGGCTTCTTTCCGGATCCTACAATGAATATACCAAAGCGACTCAACATTGGTGGAACATTGTGGAAAGCGAACACAAAAATCTAAATCTTCAGGAAAGACCGATATACTTTGTCTCCAGCAACACTCATTCCATCACCAATCTTCTCTCCAGGTTCGTCCTCGCGGAAGAAAAAACTCTGATTGACTTCCTATACAGGCTTGAGGATAAAAACCTGATCAGGCTTTGGGAAGGGATTTCTTCGGGTGATTTTCTGGCAAGCAGAGAAAATTTTCTTTATTATATCGCCAAAAAATATGCCCGAATTAACCAAGAGATCCTTAAACGCAGAGAAAAGCTCGATCGTAAACTGGGAATACATTATATAAAAGCCTCCAAATATCTCGACATCGATACCCAAGTAATTGAGTTAAGTAAGCTAGCCGGAATAGACTTAGACAACAGACTTTCCATTGGTACTAAACACCTTAATAAAAGTAAGGCGCTTATAGTAAACATCGACTATCCCTTAGGCTGGGCTGCATATCAGGTACTCACGGAAATCGGCCAAAACGTAGATGAGATTAGAGGGATCTATATTATGGGTAAAGCGGCAACACTGACGGGAAACGTCGGTGATATTCTTCTTCCTACAACAGTCTTTGACCAGCATACCAAAAACGTCTACGCCATAAATAATGTATTCAACCCTCAGGTTTTTAATAAAATATTCAGGACCGGTTCAGTCTTGGACATGCAAAAAACCGTTTCGGTCAAAGGTACTTTTTTCGAAAATAAAAATATAATTGATTATTGGTTTAAGGAAGGATATAACACTATAGAAATGGAAAGCGGCCCATACCTAAATTCCGCTTATGAATTCGTATATTATAACCGGTATGTGGAAAACCAGTTTATCAATCTGACAAATAGCCCTTTTGAACTGGGTATCGCCCACTACGCTTCAGATACACCATACAGCAAAGCAAAAAATTTGGGAGTCAGAAATCTATCTTATGAGGGAGTAGAACCCACTTATGCCATTTCCCTGGCGATAATAAAAATGATTATCGAAAGGGAAACCAGATATCTGTAAGAAGTGTATTAATATTAAACTTGAGAAAGTTCGTTCTCTTTTTTGGACTTAAGTGCGTCTATTTCGGCCATCATTTCATCAGTCAAGAGCTGGATTTCTTTCTCTATCCTCTTCCTGTCATCCTCGGAAATTAGTTTATCTTCAGATTGTCTTTTGACATCGCTCATCACGTCATGCCTGATTTGCCTGATCATCACCCTTCCACCCTCTATCTTCGTATGGGCCAGTTTAATATATTCATCTCTTCTGTCTGCAGTGAGAGGCGGGATATTTATTCTTATGATATTCCCATCAACAGCTCCCGTGAAACCTAAATTTGCAGAATTTATTCCTCTTTCCACGTCACGAATCACGGACGGATCGAAAGGAGCAATAATTATCATCCTGGGGCCATCAGTACTAATAGTAGCCAGCTCCTTTACTTTCAGTTTCTGGGTATTCTCATAGGCTGAAATAATTACATTTTCTACCAGTGCCGGAGTGGCCCGCCCTGTCCGGATAGTACCCAGATCTTCGCGGATCACAGAAATCGCTTTCTGCATCTTCATTTTGAGTTCGCTTGAGAACTGCGCATCCATCACTTACAAGAATATCAAGAAATAACTTATTTGGCAAGATCCCAGGTAGAGTCAATAAGGATTGACAAATCTAGAATATTTTACCCATTTAATTTTGTGCTTATTTATTGATACTATATAATTAGTACTATGTCATCTGAAGAGAAAGTTATCTTAGAGATCAGGACTCCAAAAACCATGGAGGAAACACCGGAATCGATGGCTCAAGTTTTTTCTGCTCTTTTTCCCGGAGGATACATTCCGCATTGGAAAAGGTTGTGGATTAAGGTACGAACTCTATCTTTTGAAATTGCCAGTATAAATCAACAAATTCATTTTTATACTGTGCTGCCGAAATCTTACAGAACCTTCCTGGAAAGCCAGCTCACCAGCCAATATCCGAAAATCCTGATAACTCACGTACCTGATTACTTGGGGAACATCTCAAAAAAACCTTATTTGGCTATCGGTAACCTGAACTTAGCTAACTCCTTCTGTTATCCTATTAAAACTTATTCCGAATTTAAGGAACTTGATCCCCTTTCTTCCATAATCGGTGTCCTGTCAAAATTGAAAATTGAAGAAAGCGGGCTTGTTCAGATTATCATCGAACCGCCTCATTTCAACTGGCAAGGTACTATCCAAAACATGCTAAGAAAAGGCATACCTGATCCCTCGTCTACTGCGCCGGACAGGGTAAGACCTATGCCGCAGGCAAGTCTTATCGAGGAAAAAGCAAACCATTCCGGCTACCGGGCATATATAAGACTTCTTATAGGTTCTGATAACCAAAAAAATGCCATGAGTCTTCTTTACAATCTGGCAGGTTCCTTCGGAGCGTTTGCCATGGGTGAAGGAAATCGGCTCGTACTTCGTCGTCCCAGATTTTTCAATAAGAAAAT
>Ga0210058_1001681_pt1 | contig 19244 bp, 16 predicted proteins | sample CryGeymeta201511_FD_183979 | JGI IMG/M metagenome (GOLD analysis project Ga0210058, IMG submission 183979) | Groundwater microbial communities from Crystal Geyser aquifers in Utah, USA - Crystal Geyser metaG 2015-11 (SPAdes) (version 2) | ecosystem: Environmental > Aquatic > Deep subsurface >...
TGCCGTCAGCGGCGCTAATCTCTTTGCCGGGACTTCTGGCTACGGCGTCTTTCTATCTACCAACAACGGAACAAGCTGGACAAAGGTCAATTCCGGTTTGACGAACACTTATGTCCGGGCTCTTGCCGTCTCGGGCACCAATCTCTTTGCCGGGACTTATGGCGGCGGCGTCTTTCTCTCGACCAACAACGGCACAAGCTGGACAAAGGTCAATTCCGGCTTGACGAACACTTATGTTCAGGCTCTTGCCTTCAGCGGCACCAATTTCTTTGCCGGGACTTGGGTCGACGGCGTCTTTCTAACGACCAACAACGGCACAAGCTGGACAGAAGTCAATTCCGGTTTGACGAACACTGATGTTAGTGCTTTTGCCGTCATTCGTACCAATCTCTTTGCCGGGACTTCTGGCGGCGTCTTTCTATCAACCAACAACGGTACAAACTGGACAGAGGTCAATTCTGGCTTGACGAATACTTATGTTAATGTTCTTGCCGTCAGCGGCATCAATCTCTTTGCCGGGACTTATAATGGCGGCGGCGTCTTTCTATCGACCAACAACGGCACAAGCTGGACAGAAGTCAATGCCGGTTTGACGAGTAGTAGTGTTCAGGCTCTTGTCGTCAGCGGCACAAATCTCTTTGCCGGGACTGAAGGCGGCGGCGTATTTCTATCAACCAACAACGGCACAAGCTGGACAGAAGTCAATTCCGGCTTGACGAACACTAATGTTTTAGCTCTTGCCGTCAGCGGCACGAATCTCTTTGCCGGAACTTATTATGGAGGCGGCGTCTTTCTATCAACCAACGACGGCACAAGCTGGAGTTATTCCGGTTTGACGAATACAGATGTTAATGCTCTTGCCTTGAGCGGCACGAATCTCTTTGCCGGGACTTCTGGCGGCGTCTTTCTCTCGACCAACAACGGTACAAACTGGACAGAGGTCAATTCCGGCTTGACGAATACTTCTGTTTTTGCTTTTGCCGTCAGCGGCACTAATCTCTTTGCCGGGACTTTGGATGGTAGCATCTTTCTATCGACCAACAACGGCACAAGCTGGAAAGAGGTCTATTCCGGCTTGACGAATAATACTATTCAGACTATTGCCGTCAGCGGCACCAATCTCTTTGCCGGCACTTGGGGTGGTGGCGTCTTTCTTTCCACGAACAACGGCACAAGCTGGGCAGTGGTCAATTCCGGCTTGACGAACACTTCCCTTCTTGCTCTTGCCGTCAGCGGCGCCAATCTTTTTGCTGGGACTTATAGAGGCGGTGCCTGGAGAAGACCCCTGTCTGAAATGATCACGTCGGTTGAACAGCTCTCTTCCGGCTTGCCAGTACATTTCCTCCTTCAGCAGAATTACCCCAACCCGTTTAATCCTTCAACAACTATATCGTATCAAATTCCCGAAGCATCAAATGTTACTTTAATAGTTTATGATATTCTTGGTAAAGAAATAGCAAAATTAGTAAACGGAGAAAAAGATGCAGGCACATACGATGCTCAATTTTCAACGAGCAATTTTCAGCTGCCAAGCGGGATTTACTTTTACAGATTAGAAGCACGCTCAAAAGTTTCAAGTAAGCATTATACTGAAGTTCGTAAGATGGCGCTGCTGCGTTAGGTGATTACAAAATGAGCATTGAGAGTTGAAATGTATTCCGAATACTCAATGCTCAACGGGCAGCTATCAATCAGTAAGCGGCATTTACTTTTACAACTCACCTTACGCAAGAAACAGTTAATCGGATGTAAATCTATTCCGATAGCTTTCGGAATAGATAAATTAAATAATTTTTATCCGTTAATCAATTAGTTAGTTAAAGGATTTTTAGAGGAGCCTTTAGTACTGCAGATGATGAGAAAAAAAATAGCTCCGGTAAAAATATTTCTTGCACTTAGTAAAAATATTAAATACATTTTAGCATGTAACTTTTAGAGAACATGGAGATGAGCGGCAAAACAAGCACACAGCCCGTTTCCGTTAGCTAACGGATAACGGATTAGACAAAGTTAGAAACGAAATGAGAGCCGCGCACTACAGTGTAATTCATAAGTTATACATTTTATAATAATTATGAAACAAATATTATTAATTGCCGTAGTCTTCTTTTTAGTTGCTGGATGTATTGATATGAATTTAGATTTATCAAATACTATAAATACTGAAACAGCAAGAAAAGTTGCATATGAGAGTTTATCAGATGACGAAAAAGCAAGTTTAACACTTGACTGGAAAAATACATCAGTAGTTATTGGTTATTATAAATATACCGATTGCGGACATTCTTTCATATCTAATTCTAATGAATTAAAATGTTTTTCAACAATAAATAGCGATATAAAATTTAAAAATCTACAACATCTTGGAGCAGTTGTGTTTCAAACTAAAGATGATGCATTATTGGGACCGATTATTGTTATTGTTGATTCGGAATCAAACACAGTGGTTGGTTTTGTAGTTAGGAATTAATTAAAAAATGTATAATCTGCTACTCAAAGCGACTGCTTTAAACGTTGCGGCATTGTAAGAGTTATAGAGTTTCGTTATAAAAGTAAATTGTTCTTTGAGTGTAGTGAACAAAACAAATTTATAAATAAATATTGGCGTTGGCTTTTCAGTGTTGCCTTGTTTTTCTGGGCTGCGCCTTAGCCACCACGTCGTTATGCTTATTAATAATAGGATGGATAAAATGAAGAAATTACTATTTCTATTTTGGGTAACATTTAATGCTATATGTTTTTCACAAGAGATTCAGCAAAATCAACTTATTGTCTATGGTTATGGGTCGGTTGAAAAAGAAGCTGATATTGCAAAGTTATATTTCTCTATTCGAGGATTAGGTCCGTCACTAGAATTAGCTGTTAAAGATGCACAAAGCAAAATATTAGCAATTACTACAAAATTATTCGCAATAGGTCTAAAAGAATCAAATATTTCAACTCAATCATTTAGTAGCAATGAAAATAATAGAGATAAAGCGTTTTGGTCATCTGATAAGGATTATGAAGCAACAATGAGTGTAAATATTACAATAGACAGTTTAAAGCTATTGGAATCTACAGTAATAATTATCAGTGAACATAAGGTTAATAATTTATCTAATATCAATTTTGAATTAAAAAATGACGAAGAAGTTAAATTACAAGCTCGGGATGTTGCTGTAAAGAATGCAGTTGAGAAAGCAAAAATATTTGCTGCCAATTTGAATATTGAACTAGGAGCGTGTCCGAGAATAGAATTGAGAATGGAGAGAAAAAATAATTTGTTATAGAAATAATTAAAATTGGATGTGGAAACATTCAAAAAAATCGGTATAATGGAGTTGAAAATAAAAAAGAAAATGAACGAATATGAATCAACTTCAAACACGTGCGGCAGGCTTGTTTAAGGGTCAAGAAGCAAATCCAGAAGAAATACAACCGAAGAAACGGAGAGCAAAAACTAACGTCATCCCATTTAAGCAAGCGCCTGAACAATATCTTCAAGGGACATTTTTCCCATCAAACATTTTTGATCTTCTGCCGGAAGCTCACGAATGCATAATTTATTCCGACATATTAGCGCAAATAGAGGTAACGAGTCTCTATAAAAATTATAGTGTATTGGGACAGCATGCCTACAACCCGAAGTTGTTAATAAGCATCTTGATCTATGCATACAGTCAAGGGCTGTTTAGTTCGCGCCAGATAGCAGAAAAGCTGAAGTTAGATATAGGGTTTATGTATATCGGTCAAATGCAAAAGCCAAACTTTAGAGTGTTGAGCGATTTCAGAAAAGAGAACAGAGAATTTTTCAAGGATTGTTTTAAGCAAAGCGTCCTCCTTGCAATGACAGCCGGATTAGTAAGTCTTGGTCATATAAGTCTTGACGGATCAAAGTTCAAAGCAAACACATCGAAACATAAAGCAATGAGCTATGGAAGATTAAAAGCCAAAGAGAAAGAGTTAGCAAAAGAAATAGAAGAACTCACGCGACAAGCCGAAAAGTGTGATGAAGAAGAAGACAAGAAATATCAAGAGAGCACCGGATATGAGATACCGGAAGATTTGAAGTTCAAGAAAGCCCGGTTGGAAAAAATTCAGTCAGCCAAAGCAGCCATAGAAAAACGAGAAAACAACTTACATCCGGGCAAAGAAATAGAAGACAAGAAACAAATAAGTTTTTCAGACCACGATGCCCCGCCGGTAAATAGTAACAAAGGGGATTTTGACTATAAATATAACGGACAAATAAGCGTAGACTCAAAGGCTCAAATAATCGTTGGAGAACATTTAAGTCAAAACGCAAACGATAAACAAGAAGTAAAACCAGCTATAGAAGAACTCATAGCAACGGTTGGAACTCTGCCTCAAAAGATGAGTATAGATAACGGATATTTCTCCGCAGAAAATCTTACCGCGATAGAAGAGAAAGAGGTTGATGCTTATGTAGCCGTAGGAAGAGGAGAAAAAGGGACACCAACAAGTAGTGAGAAACTTACAAAAGAAACATTTGTTTATGAAGAAAAAGAAGATTGTTTTATTTGTCCAAACAGTAAAAAACTTGAATTAAAAAGTGAAACAAACGATGGAACAAAAATCTATAAAGCAAAAAAAGAAGATTGCAATAGTTGTCCGTTGAAAACCAAATGTTGTGCATCAAAGAAAGGACAACCGCGAAGCATAAGCACAGATTTTTATGAAGGATTGCGGCAAGCGATGCGAGATAAAATGCAGCTTGAGGAATCGAAAGAAATATACGGGTTGCGAAAGACGATAGTAGAGCCGGTATTTGGTCAAATAAAAAACGGTGGATTTAGAAAATTTAGTTTACGGGGAGTTGAAAAAGTCGCGGGTGAGTTCTCACTCGTCTGTGCTGTGCATAACATAAAGAAGATAATCAGGGCAATAGAGAATGAGTTAGTTAGGGTCATTGACGGGAAAATGGTTCCACAAGCGGCATAAAAACCGCCTCTATATATTTTTTTATTCTTTGTTTACTTTTTTATGATCGTATCTGAAAAATCGGTCTGAAACCTATCATTGACTATTTGAAAAAACTATATTCTCGGACACGCTCCTAGGAAGCATCGAAAGTTGAATTTGCCGCGCCTGCTCAAGCTCTTTCGCTTTCCTTTCATTTTCTTTTTCAAGCGCTTCGGCACGGATCTCGGATTCCTTTAATTGAAGTTGTTCTTTTTCCCGAAGCAGATTAATCTCCGCTTCTTTCCGTTCTTGTTCAATTGTTTTTTCGGAAAGCTGTTTCACCTCAAGAAGTTTTATTTCAAGATTTTTATTTGTTAAAGCAAAACTTCTCGCAAGATATATTGACATTGAAAGAGGAATACTCAAAAAACCGGAGTAAAGAATAACCAACAACCATTCAAGAGATACTACTTTAGCATTTCCTAAAAAGTTTACTACTAAAACGAAAGCTACGAGGAGGAAAAATCCGGAGAAACCCGTACCGATAATCCATGCGCCGGTTCTTTTGTGCTTAATTCCAAGTACAACTATTCGCATTCCTTCAACAAGACTAAGCACAACGACAGAAAGCATAAAAGAAAAAAACACAAATTCATTCCTTAGTATAAATCCGGTCAGTACGTCTACAACCGACAAAAAGACAAGCAACCAGAAAAACCGGATCACTTTTCCATAATAAATAGTATAGAGGAATCGAGTCAAAAAAAGAAAGAGGATGAGAATGATAATAGTATTAAAGATAGACAAAATGATGTAATAAATGTTTTGTGTAAGAAAGCGGTTGAAAGTCCCTTCCACAAGCATAAGGGTAAAAGCAAAGGCAAAGAGACTATAATGAAAGTTAGCTTTATCTTTATGATGAAAAGAATAAATGAGCAAATGAATTAATCCCAGTGCGAAAATTACTCCCGACAATGAAATTTGAACAATGGTATTAATAACATCAGACCGATCGAGGGCGGTAACCGCTTCGTCAAGTTCTGCAATCCGCAATGAAAAGCCGGGAAGTTCATTATAAAGATTAAAGATCTTCAGATAGTCAAGATAGTTGCTATTCGAATATCTTATTGCGATAAGGTGGGAATCTTTTTCGTCAAAATGAACACCGAAGGGAATTTTGCGCGGATTATAGGTAACTTCTTTGTCTCCGGATGCAACAGTTCCAAACTTCTTGATCAGCTGACCGTCAAGATAAATTTCCGAAGCACCGTTCTGTAAAAGTAAAAAAGCGATCGTTTGATTTTTAAGAGAACTGTCAACAAGAATTCTTAACCGGAACCAGCCGATACCTGTCCAGGTATTTTGGGGGATGCTGTCAATATTAAAATTTGAACGGAGAGTATCCCAATCTTCATGAACGTACTCGGGAGAAGCCCAGCCGAAAGAATCACCGGACTTATATTTCCAAAAATTGGAAATACTTAAGCCCATTTTAGCACTATCAAGATTTATTTCAATATCTTTGGATGTTAGCTTTATAATCCCTTTTTGCTGGGCACCAAGAAATGTTGCGATTATAACATAACAATAAAGAAAGCTGAATAGTTTAATTTTTTTCATCTTCATCACTTTATTTACGGAAAGAAAATTAATTGTTGAATCAGAAAATCTTTATTGAAATTTAACAATAAAAAACCTAAGTTTTGAGAGAAAATTTTCTAAAGGTTAAAAATGGACATACGTAAAATTTTTATCGTGATCATCGGGCTCTTCTTGTTTCTTGGCGGTTGTAAAACAACCGTTACGAACAGCGTTACTTTTAAAAGCATTGCTATCGGTAATATGTATGTAAATTTTATGGGGGAGACGTTTACCCTTGTCCCTAACGGCTCTAAAACGGTTCGGAATATTCCTCAAGGAACCTATAACTACTCAACTGCTTACGATATCCCTGACGGCGTGACGTCTGCAAGTACCTCCGGAGCGGTTAACGGTCCGGTTGAAATGAATGCAGACACCAGAATAACCGTCCTTTACTCTAGTTCTCTTCAAGGAACCGGTGCAACACTAAACTACATAGTTAGTGCAACCATTTCTTCAAACGACAAAGTAATTACCCCAACGGGCGGATTATAGTTTTTCCTCTTTTTACAGGCAAAAAAGATTAGAATTAGCCATCTATTTAAATTGAATTTCCCTCATTTTTTATTAAATTTCAGTATCTAAATGGAGATAATTATGAACTTTAAGATCAACAGCAAACAATTAGACAAACTCTTAGGCAAAGTCTTTCCGGCGATTCCGGTAAGAACGACCATGTCTGTTTTAGAGAACTTTCTCTTTGAAATTGAAGATGGGGTTTTAACCGTCTCTGCAACTGATTTAGAAATTGCACTCCGAACTTCTTTGAATGTAGATGCAGACGAGAACCTCTCAATGGTTGTGCCTGCAAAACTCTTGTTTGATGTTGTAAAATCTCTCGGCGATACGATGATCAGCTTTGCAACCGAATCAAATCAAAAGATGATACTGACCACCGAAAACGGTCAATATGCTATAGGGTTTGCTTCGGCTGAAGAATTTCCAAAACTTCCTGTTATTCAAAAAGAAAAATCCATTACGCTCAGCGGCAAAACATTAAAAAAAGCGATTGATAAAACTTCGTTTGCAATAAGCAAAGAAGCAATGCGCCCGGCGATGATGGGAGCGCTGTTAGAATGTACCGAAGGCGGTTTAACCTTTGTGGCTACTGACGGACACCGGCTTGTAAAATTTATTGACCAAAAAGTTACGTTCACTGAGCATGAAAATTATATCCTTCCTGAACGCGCGGTCGGCGTGCTCGGAAAATTAGTGAACGACAACGACTTGACGCTCTTTCTTAGTGAAACGCATCTTTCGTTTGTTATGGATGATGTCGAATTTAGTTCACGGCTCATCGCTCAAAAATATCCTGATTACACCAGCGTAATACCAATTGAAAATGAAAATAAATTGAAAATTCATCGGGGCGATCTGCACGCCGCTATAAAACGAATGCTCCTTTTTTCAACGTCTAATTATCAACAGGTAAAGTTTTCAATTTCTGCTTCATCGTTAGAAGTTTCTTCGGAAGACATTGATAAAGGTTCAAGCGCTAAAGAAACAATCGGATGCACTTATACCGGCGAGCCGATGGATATTGGCTTTAACACCGCTTATGCCAACGATATCCTTACTCATTTAGATGAAGGGGAGATTCAATTTAAATTACATTCGCCTACTAAAGCCTGCGTAATTGAACCAGTTGAAAAAACAGCAGATGAGGAATTGTTAATGCTGTTAATGCCGGTTCGGTTAAATAGTTAAGATGGTATTACAATCTCTTCAGTTAAAAAATTATAGAATACATACAGACTCTTTTCTCAATTTTTCAAACGGAATAAATTTTATCGTCGGAGAAAACGGTCAGGGAAAAACAACAATTTTAGAAGCAATTTATTCATTGTGTACTACAAAAAATTTTAAAGCCTCCTCCGAGCAAGAACTGTTACAATTCTCCTCTACAGAATGTGAAGTTACCGGAACCTTTCAAGAATACACATCGGACAATGTCCGCATCTATTATTCGGCTTCGGAAAACAAACGGTCTTTCTTGGTGAATGGAAAACAAATCTACCGCCCCTCGGAAATAATTGGAAAGTTTCCGATAGTTCTGCTCACACCGGAAGATCATCAATTAACACAAGGTGCGCCGGCAGACCGCAGAAAGTTTGTTGATGCAATTCTTTCGCAGTCTAACCCGCTCTACATGGAAACATTGCTTGATTATTCCAAAACAATTAAGCACCGCTCTTTTCTTTTGAATAAAATGAAAGAAGATTTCCGCTCGGTCAGTTTTGACGAATTGGAAGCATGGAATGCGAAAATGGTCGGCGCAGGGAGCAGTTTAATTGCTTACAGAAAAAAATTTTTAACTTTGTTTAACGCTTATTTATTGCAAGCCTATTCTTCTATTTTGAACCACGAAGAAATTCCTTTCATTGATTACCAAACGACTATTGCAAATGGGGAAGCTGATTTAGAAAAGAATTTTTTTGAGCAATTAGCGAAAAGAAAAGATGAAGAAATAAGAAGGGGGACAAACCTTGTGGGACCTCACCGCGATGATTTTATATTTTCTATCAATGGAAAAGCGTTGAGGGTCTTTGGGTCGCAGGGACAGCATAAAACATTTCAAGTGGCGCTCCGGTTTGCCCAATTCTTTTACATGAAAGATATTCTCGGCAGAACTCCGATCTTTTTACTTGACGATGCGTTCGGTGAACTCGACGCAAAAAGAGCGGTGCACATCAGCAATTATATTCGTAATGTCGGGCAGGCATTTATCACCGCTACCGATTTAGCGAATCTTTCGTTTCTTTTACGAAACGAAAACGATAGAGTGATTGAAATTTCAGACGGGAAAGTTTCTTATGCGCAGCTACAAAATTAAGAGCATCGCAGAACTTCTTGCAAGCGAACCGGGCTTAAGAAAAATAAATTCTTTTATAAAAAATAATGAAGTAATAGAAAAATTTTACGAGATATTCCCTGCATTTGAAAAAATTGCCGAACCCCAAAAAGTTGAACGAAAAGTGCTTTTGCTGAAAGTAGAAAATCCGGCATGGCGGAATGAACTCTTCCTTCAAAAAGAAAAATTGGTAGAGAAAATAAACGAGTTCTTTGGGGAAAAAAGAATAAACTATTTGAAACTTGTTGGATGAATAACTCCGGAATGGTGATTGTAGTTTAATTTATCAAGCATCAATCTAAACGAACAAATTATAAATTAATGGATAGAAAAAATGGCTAACGGAACAGAGAAGACTGAAGAATATAGTGCAAAAAATATTAACGTACTTAAGGGACTCGAAGCTGTGCGCATGCGCCCCGCGATGTACATTGGTGATGTTGGTCAGCGTGGACTGCATCATCTCATCAATGAAGTAGTTGATAACAGCATTGACGAAGCGCTCGCCGGATATTGCGACACCATTAAAGTTACGATAAACAAAGATGAAACCGTCACTGTTGAAGATAACGGTCGCGGCATTCCCGTAGATATGCATCCGGAAGAAAAACGTTCGGCGCTTGAGGTGGTTATGACGGTATTGCACGCCGGTGGAAAATTCGACCATGACTCCTATAAAGTTTCCGGCGGTTTGCACGGTGTTGGCGTTTCCGTTGTTAATGCTCTTTCAGAAAATTTGTTAGTTGAAGTAAGACGCGCAGGAAAAACTTATCGTCAAGAATATGTACGCGGTGTTCCCGTATACAAAGTAAAAGAAGTCGGAACTGCAAAGAAAAACGATACCGGAACAACTACTACTTTTAGACCTGACAAGCAAATCTTCAAAACAACAAAATTTAAATTTGATACCGTTGCCGAAAGAATGCGCGAGCTTGCTTATCTTAATAAAACTTTAACAATTATTGTTCGGGATGAAATTGAAGGTGAAGATGATACCTACCACTTTAAAGGCGGTCTCATTGAATTTGTAAAATATCTCGATGCAACACGGGAAGCGTTTCACAAAACCGTTTATATTGAAGGAGAAAAAGACGGTACTCCTATCGAAGTCGCCTTTCAATATAACAGCGGTTATACGGAAAATCTCTTCTCCTACGTGAACAACATCAACACCCATGAAGGAGGAACGCATCTTGTCGGGTTTAAAACGGCGCTCACAAGAACGCTCAACAACTATGCGGCAAAAAACGGTTTGATCAAAAGCGATAAAATTCAACTCACCGGGGATGATTTTCGCGAAGGGCTAACTTGTGTGCTATCCGTTAAAGTCCAAGAACCCCAATTTGAAGGACAAACAAAAACCAAACTTGGAAACAGTGAAACAAAATCTGCCGTTGAATCGCTCATCGGTGAAAAGCTTGCTGAATATTTGGAAGAGAATCCATCCGTCGGTAAAAAAATTATTGAGAAGTGTACGCGCGCAGCGGAAGCCCGTGAAGCCGCACGCAAAGCACGTGAACTTGCCAGAAGAAAAAATGCGCTCGACGGGTTCGGGCTGCCGGGCAAACTTGCAGACTGTTCAATCACCGACCCCGAACATTGTGAAATGTATATCGTTGAAGGTGACTCGGCTGGCGGCTCTGCAAAGCAAGGAAGAGATAGACGATTCCAGGCGATCCTTCCTTTACGAGGAAAAATTCTGAACGTTGAAAAAGCTAACATGAATAAAATTTTAGAGAACAATGAAATCAAAGCGATGATCTCATCAATCGGCGCCGGCTGGGGAGCTGATTTTGACGCTTTAAAATCCCGTTATGGAAAAATTATTCTTATGACAGATGCCGACGTTGACGGCGCGCATATTAAAACACTTCTCTTAACTTTCTTTTATCGGCACATGAAAGACCTTATTACCAATGGTAATATTTATATTGCACAGCCGCCTCTTTACAAAATCAAAAAAGGGAAAGAAGAATATTATGCTTACGATGATGCCGAGAGGGATGAAATATTAAAAAGATTTAAAAGCAACGGAAAAGATGTTGTGGTTGATTTGAAAGAAGGAGAAGAAGCTAATCAAGAGCCTGAAGAAGAAGAAATAATAACTTCAAAGAAAATTGTTGTAAACCGGTATAAGGGGTTGGGAGAAATGAACCCTGAACAATTATGGTCAACAACCATGAATCCGGAAACACGAACAGTTTTGCAAGTGTCGCTTGAAAGCGCCGCAACCGCAGATAAAATATTCGAGACCCTTATGGGCGACGCTGTTGAACCGCGCCGCGCGTTTATTGAAAAACACGCAAAGTATGTAAGAAACCTGGATATATAAAATTTGAACGTTTATGTCAAACGAAGTATTAAATAACATAATTGAAGATATTGTAAAAAAAGTTAATCCCACAAAGGTTATTCTTTTCGGTTCAACCGCTAGAGGCGATGCGAACAAAGATTCTGATTTGGATTTGCTCATTATTGAAAAAGAAAAATTCAGTAAAGAAAGAAGCAGAAGAAAAGAACTACATAGTATTCGTCAACTTTTAATGAAAAATAGAATTCCAAAAGATATTTTGTTATATGATGAAGAAGAAGTTGAATATTGGAAAGATTCCACAAACCATATCATTGCTCGATGCTTGAAAGAAGGAAAAACTCTTTATGAAAGATAAAAAGCACGCTGAACATATGTTGAGCATTGCGGGAAAAGATCTTTCAGCTTTACGCGGAATGGCAAAAGATGAGGTTACCTTTCACGATGAAATATTCGGATTTCATGCTCAACAAACCGTTGAAAAATGTTTAAATGCAATCCTAAGTTATTTCGGAGTGTCTTATCCAAAAACTCACGACCTCCTACAACTGGAAAGTCTGTGCATGGAAAATGAAATCAAAATTCCGGAAGAGTTTTCTTCCCTTTCTGATTTAACAGATTTTGCAGTTGAATACCGGTACGATCTGTTAGAAGATGAACCGGTAAAGCGTTCGGAAATATTGGCAAGCGTAGAAGCTTTTTTTAATTACGTCCACAAGTTCATTCAAGAAAATAATTTATAAATAAAATCAGTTTTAATAATAATTTAGATACACAATGGCAAACCTTTTTGAAAAAGTAGTTCCCGTTTCTTTAGAAGAAGAGATGAAATCTTCATACATTGATTACTCCATGTCCGTTATCGTTTCAAGGGCGCTCCCCGATGTTCGTGATGGACTGAAACCCGTTCACCGACGCGTTCTTTTCGGAATGCATGAACTCGGAATGTCCTATAACAAAGCATACAAAAAGTCGGCGAGAATCGTCGGTGAGGTGCTTGGTAAGTATCATCCGCACGGCGATACGGCAGTTTATGATTCGATGGTAAGAATGGTGCAAGAATTCTCTCTCCGCTATCCTCTAGTTGACGGGCAGGGAAACTTCGGCTCCGTTGACGGTGATTCGCCTGCGGCAATGCGTTACACCGAAGCACGACTTGCAAAAATTGCCGATGAAATGCTTCGCGACCTTGATAAAAACACGGTTAACTTTTCATCAAACTTTGATGATACGCTTCAAGAACCAACGGTAATGCCTTCTTATCTTCCTAACCTTTTGGTGAATGGATCGAGCGGAATTGCGGTGGGCATGGCTACAAATATTCCTCCCCATAATTTAAGCGAAGTTATTGACGGCTTGATTGCGATGATCAAAAATCCCGATATAACAAATGAAAAATTGATGAAATATGTTACCGCTCCCGATTTTCCTACGGGCGGAATCATCTATGGTTATCAAGGCGTAAAAGATGCCTTCACTACCGGCAGGGGCAAAATTATCGTTCGCGCTAAAGCAAATGTTGAAACGCAAAAAAACGGAAGAGAAAGCATCATCGTTACCGAGCTTCCTTATCAAGTAAACAAAGCTACTCTTCAAGAAAAAATGGCTGAATTAGTGCGTGATGAAAAATTAAAAGATATCTCTGCTATCCGCGACGAATCTGACCGCGACGGGATGCGCCTTGTTATTGAATTAAAACGGGATGCGACTCCTGCTGTTGTCCTTAATAACCTCTTTAAACATACCTCAATGCAGGTAACCTTTGGCGTCATTATGTTAGCGCTGGTGAACGGCGTACCGAAAGTGCTTACTCTGAGAGAAACGATGTTTCATTTCTTGAATCACCGGATGGATGTTTTAATCCGTAGAACCCAATATGAACTTGACGCCGCTGAACGCCGCGCTCATATTTTAGAAGGCTACATTATTGCGCTTGATAACATTGACCAGGTGATCGAGACGATTAAAAAATCGCGAGATGTTGAAACCGCAAAAAATAATTTAATGAAGAGGTTTAAGCTCTCCGAAATTCAAGCTAAAGCAATCCTTGATATGCGGCTGCAGCGGTTAACCGGTCTTGAACGCAAGAAAATTGAAGATGAATACAAAGAAACCATTAAGCTGATTGAAAAGCTAAAAGGTATTTTAAGCAGTGAAGAAAAAAGAAACCTTATCATTAAAGATGAACTTCTCATTCTCAAAGAAAAATTCGGCGATGAACGGAGAACAGAGATTATTTACGACCACGCAGAATTTTCTTTGGAAGATACGATCGCTGAGGAAGATGTGGTAGTAACCATCTCTCACAAAGGATTTATTAAACGCTTCCCGGTAAGCGGCTATCGCAAACAAGGGCGGGGCGGCAAAGGCGTACACGGCGCTGAAGCTAAAGATGAAGATTTTATTGAACACATGTTTGTGGCATCTACACACCAATATATTTTATTCTTCACCGATAAGGGAAAATGTTATTGGCTGAAAGTTCATGAAGTTCCCGAAGGCGGCAGAGCGACTCGCGGGCGCTCAATCTTGAACTTAATTGAAAAAGAAAAAGATGAAAGTATCGCGGCATTCGTAAATGTAAAAGAGTTTAAAGATGATCAATACCTGATAATGGCAACAGCAAACGGAACAATTAAGAAAACGGTTCTTTCCGCTTATGGAAACGTCCGCCGCGGTGGAATTAACGCCATCAACATTAATGATGGCGATAGACTAATCGCCGTGAAAATTACAGACGGCAGTAACGATATTGTTCTCGGCACGTCGAATGGGCTCGCGATTCGCTTCCACGAAAAAGATGTTCGCGATATGGGCAGAACCTCTACAGGCGTGCGCGGAGTAAAACTCGGTAAAGATGATTTAGTGGTTGGGCTGTTAGTTATCAAACGGCAAGGCAGCATTCTTGTCGTCACCGAAAACGGATTCGGCAAGCGCTCTGACATTAATGATTATAGAATTACAAAACGCGGCGGCAAAGGCGTCATCACTGTAAAAACTACCGATAAAGTCGGCAAAATGATTTCGATGATGGAAGTAACCGATAACGAAGAATTGATGATCATCAGCTCGCAGGGAATGGCAATCCGCCAGAGCGTAAAAGACATTCGCGTGATGGGAAGAAACACGCAGGGCGTTCGTGTTATCCGCTTAAAAGATGACGACGCAATTGCAGACATCGCTAAAGTTGTTCCCGAAGATGATGTTGTTATAAATGGCAACGAAGAATTACCGGCATGAAAATGAAACATCTCATCATTGGATTTACAGGCGGAATTGGAAGAGCGACAGCGAAAGTATTGATAGAAAAAGGTGAATCCGTTGTTGCATTAGTCCGTGATCAGCAAAAAGGTGAAAAGTATGCGCAAGGTTTACCATCGATCGAATTCATTCAAGGCGATGCGGCGAATCTTTCCGATATCGAAAAAGCCTTAGAGAACTGTTCAACACTTTTTTATTGTGCAAACGTTCCTTATCCCAAGTGGCAAAGTGAAGCGCGGGAATTACTTTCCGTTTCAATTACTGCGGCGATAAATAAAAAAGCTAAATTAGTCTTCCCTGGGAATGTTTATGTTTACGGCAAAGCCCAGCAAACGCTTGTAAATGAAGGGCATCCGCATGCAGCGTTAACTAAAAAAGGAAAAATCAGAATTGAAATGGAGCAAATGCTTGTCCGTGCAAACAAAGAAAGCGGACTTCGTTACAGCATTGTTCGTATGCCGGATTTTTATGGACCATTTGTTCTCAATGGCTTTTCAGAAAAAATTTTTCAAAATGCTTTACGCGGAAAAAAACTGCAATGGTTTGGCGGATTAACTGTTCCGGTAGAATTAATTTTTATTGAAGACGGCGGTGAGGCAATGGCTCTTGCGGGACTTTCACCCAAAGCAGATTCAATGCAGTTTAACGTTCCCGGGTATTCGGAGATAACCGCAAAAAAATTCTTAAAAGAAATCAGCAGGCAAGCGGGAAAACAATCAAAAATTTCTTCAATCAATTTTGAATTTCTTATTGCGCTTGCAGGATTATTTAACCCGATGGCAAAAGAATTTAAAGAGATGATGTATCTAAAAAGCCAACGCCTTATAATGACCGGAGAATTATTTCGTGCTACCTTCGGCACACTTCCGGCAACACCGTACGATGAAGGCATTCGCAAGACACTTGAATGGACAAAAACCTTTTTCAAATAGAAAATGAAATTCTCATCAAAATCCCTTACCAAAAAGCAAACCCATAAAACAGGTTTGCCTCCCGGCAGTTTGGTTTTTACCGGCGAACAAAAACTAACGCACCCCAATCTTTCACTAATTAAATATTCCGAAACCTCTTGCGAAGTAACTGATTCTCTCCGCGCTGAAGATATTTCTTCTTCAATTCAAAAAAATGGAATTGCCTGGATAAATATTGAAGGAATTCACGACGCCGCTCTTGTTGAAAAAATCGGTGAGGTTTTTCACCTGCATCCTTTGCTGCTCGAAGACATTCTCAACCCGCAGCAGCGTCCCAAACTTGATGAATACGATGATGTTGTTTTCATTATCGCAAAAATGCTCTTTATGGATAAGAAGCTGGACAAAATTATTGATGAGCAGGTAAGTTTTGTGCTCGGCAAAAATTTTCTTCTAACGTTTCAGGAAAGTAAGCCGGGGGATGTGTTTGATCTTGTGAGGGAGCGAATCATCAACAATAAAGGAAAAATCCGGAAAGAAAAATCGGATTACCTTTGCTACCGCCTGCTTGATGCAATTGTAGATAATTATTTTGAGGTTCTCGAAAAAGTCGGCGATCGGCTTGAGGATATTGAGGCGAAGATCATTCAAAATCCCGAAAAAAGTTCTATTCAAAAAACACATGAATTAAAACGCGAACTTATTTATTTGAGAAAGATTACCTGGCCCCTCCGCGAAGTAATTAATAATTTTCAACGGGGCGAACATGTATTAATAAATCAAACTACAAAAGTTTATATGCGCGATTTGTACGACCACACCATTCAAGTAATTGACACGATTGAAACATATAGAGATTGGCTTTCGGGACTTGAAGATTTGTATCTTTCAAGCCTCAGCAACAAGATGAACGAAGTAATGAAAATCTTGACGATGATTGCGACGCTATTCATCCCGCTGACTTTTATTGTCGGTCTCTACGGAATGAATTTTAAATTTATGCCGGAACTTGAATGGAGATGGGGTTATCCTTTGGTTTGGGGAATTATGATAGCATTAACCATCTTCATGGTTTTTTATTTCAAAAAGAAAAAGTGGTTCTAAAAAACTTTTCACTTTCCACTTGAAACTTTTACCTTTCCACTTCTTTATCTATTCCTTCGATTGAACAGAGCCTTCTTATAAAGTTCAATGTATTGTAAAGCGGAAACATTCCACGAGTAATCTTTCTCCATCCCGTTGAGCATAATTTTCCTCCAGGTATTTTTATCATTCGTATAAGTTTCAACAGCGCGTTTCACGGTTGAATATAAAGCTTCCGGTGTATAATCGGCAAAAGAAAAACCGGTGCCGGTTTCTAATCCTTTCTTAAAATATTCACGCCAGTCTTGCACCGTATCCGCAAGTCCGCCGGTTGCTCTAACAATCGGAACGGTTCCATATTTCAAAGAATATATTTGATTTAACCCGCATGGTTCATACTGCGAAGGCATCAAAAAAATATCGGAACCGGCTTCAATGAGATGAGAAAGTTTATCGTTGAAATCTAAAGTAATCGAAACTTTATCGGGATACGTAAAGGCAAGGCTCCGGAAAAGATTTTCAATATGATTCGCTCCCGTTCCCAGTATTACCCATTGCGCCGGAAGCTGCATTAATTTATGTGCAGCTTTTTCAAAAAGATCAAATCCTTTTTGCGCAACAAGACGGGAAATAATTCCGATAAGCGGAACATTTTCTTTATATGGAAGATGCGATGCGCCGAGCAAATATTTCTTGTTGTCCGTTTTTGATTCAATAGCATCTTCCGAATATCGAAACGGGAGAAATTTATCAACCGTAGGATTCCAAATTGAATAATCTACTCCGTTTACAATTCCAAAAAAATCGTTGATCCGGTAACGCAACACTCCCTCTAAACCAGCGCCGTATTCAGAAGTTGTAATTTCCTGTGCATAAGTTTTGCTTACCGTGTTAATTACATCGGCATACATTAACCCGGTTTTTAGGAAACAAAAACTTTTCCAGACTTCAATCGAGCTGTTGGGATAAAAAAGTTCGAGACGAACTTCTGCTTTGCCCACTGTTGATGGAGGGAATCTTCCTTGATACCCGACATTGTGAATGGACATCACCGTTGCGGTGCGGTGAAAAAATCTATCCCAGTTGTAATTATCTTTTATGTATAGGGGAATAAGTCCCGTCTGCCAATCATTGCAGTGAATAACATCCGGCTGCCATTTTAAATGTTGAAGCGCTTCAATTACCGCCTTAGAATAAAGGATGAAACGTTCATCCTCATCCGGATCGCTTGTGTAAATTTTGGGACGGTTAAAGAAATAGGGACAATCGAGAAAATAAATTTCAACAGAAGAATTAGGTAAGTAACCCAAATAGACATCCACGTTGTGAATGCGCCCGGCAACGCGAATAGGCATTGAGCCGATTGACCAGTCATAACTTAAATCAAAAAGTGAGTGGTCTATCTGAGCATATTTGGGGAGAAAAACTTTTACGTCTTCCCCTAACTCTTTTAACGCTTTCGGCAAAGCCCCGATAACATCTCCAAGTCCGCCGGTTTTAGCAAATGGATACGCTTCTGAAGCGGCAAAGGCAATTTTCATGTTTTCTTTAATTATAGTGTATTAAGCAGCTTGATAATTTTGAATTTTCTATTTTGTTGTGTCACCAAATCCAAGAAGCAAATTTTTAACACTAATATCTTCATCAAGTTCATCCCAGTGCAAGCCAACGCCGCCGCCCGAGATAATTACTTTTTGTCTCTGCTCCATAGTTGCTTTTAATAACCTTGGGAAATAGGCAATGGGAACAAAAAGTTTTCTTCCATCAATAAATTCGACGCACAAATTCAGATCATCAAATGAAACTGATTTTGCTAATGGTTTATTCTCCAAAATACTCATACCAACTCATATATTGTTTTTATCGCAGAACAAAGATTACCGATTTAAGAACTTAGAAGATTTCTACCACCATCATAAATCAAAAATCATTAATCTTTATTCTTAAATCCGTTTTTATTTTCTTGTTTTATCCAAATACTTAGCTGCATCTTTCGCAAAATAAGTAAGGATCATATCAGCGCCGGCGCGTTTAATTGCTACAAGAGATTCCATCATCACGCGTTCGCCGTCAATCCATCCGTTTTGTTCCGCCGCTTTGATCATTGCAAATTCACCGCTAACTTGATAGGCAGCAGTCGGCAGACCGAATTTTTCTTTCACGCGATAAATCACATCAAGATAAGCGCCGGCAGGTTTAACCATAACAATGTCTGCGCCTTCTTCAATATCAGCTTCAACTTCGCGCAAAGCTTCGTTCGTGTTAGCAATATCCATTTGAT
>Ga0210058_1001688_pt1 | contig 19205 bp, 16 predicted proteins | sample CryGeymeta201511_FD_183979 | JGI IMG/M metagenome (GOLD analysis project Ga0210058, IMG submission 183979) | Groundwater microbial communities from Crystal Geyser aquifers in Utah, USA - Crystal Geyser metaG 2015-11 (SPAdes) (version 2) | ecosystem: Environmental > Aquatic > Deep subsurface >...
CAAATTGAGAAGGGAGAATTTTAAATTGCTCGTTTAATTGAGTGGCAATAGCATTTTTGTGCTCAGTAATTTTTATATAATCTAGAGTGAGAGGTTTTTTGATTTTACTCAAAACAACAAAAGATTCATAGGTTTTAGGGGTTAAAATAGTAAAAATTAATCCGGCCAAAAAAACAATTAGGAAAATAATCAAAATTGATTTTTTTCTTTTTCTAATTATTTCCCAATATTTTCTAAATTCAATGTCTTGGTATTCTTGTTCCATAAGTTTTTAATTAAAAATTAAATATAATAGAATAAAATTCGAAATCCGAATATCTAAACCCTAAACAATATCTAAATCCTAAATACTAATGTTCTAAACACTATTTTGATTTCTCAATAATAGAACCGAAAATCTTCATTAATTCCGTTGCTTCACCAATCAATTTTTGTCGCGTTTTTTCAGAATCTTGGTTATTTACTTCAACAAGTTGTAGCCAATATCGACTTTCTTTTGCCTCTTTACGAGAAATCTTTATTCTCATAATAAAATCTTTCTTGCCCAATGCTTCGTTTGCTTCAATATAATTAGCGCCAACTGAACCTGCTGATCTTAATAGTTGTTTACTAATTTCGATGTTAGTTAGAATTTTAGATAAACCATTTATAAACTTAATAACTTCTTTAGTAAATTTTAAAGTTCTTTCTTCTAAATCATATTGTTTCGAGTTTTGTGTTTTTATCATTTGAGTTTATTTAGAATGTAATATTTATTAAAATTCGAAGCACGAAGCGCGAAATTCGATGGTTTTTTTGAAGTTTATATCTCCCATACTTCTAAAACTTTATGATGATTGATCGATTTATTAGTAACTCCTAAGGAGATAAGGGAAAAATTTATATCCGGGTAATTTTTGAAAAAAATTTTATAATTACTTTCTTTAAAGAGTAGAGGATTAATTTTAATTTCTAAGGCTTCTTTTTTATCTATGACAAAGTCAACTTCATTTTTGGCAATTGTCCGCCAAAATTTTATTTTATCTTCCGGGTATTTTTCTATTAATTGTTTGAAAACAGCATTTTCTAATAAAGCGCCTTTATCTTTTCTTGTTTCTAGCGACCCGAAGTCAGAAACGAAAAAATTTCTTAATCCTAAGTCCGAAAAATAAACTTTCGGCATTTTCGTTAGTTCTTTTCTGGTGTTTTTAAAAAATGGTTTTACCAAGTTAATATGAAATGATTTGCGCATTACATAAAGATAGTTATCAATAGAAGTTTTTGAAACACCCAGAGTGCTTGCCAGTTCGGAGGCGTTTATTAAATTACCTATTTGCTCGGCTAAGATTTTGAACAATTTATAAAATACCTCATCTTGTCGGATATTAGCTTCGTAAATATCTTTTTTAATATAAGAATAAGCAATATCTCTTAAGATTTCTTCTTTTTCATCAGTCGCAGCTAAAACGACCCGGGGGTAACCGCCATAAATGAGATATTCACGATAATAAATAATAATTTTTTCTTTCTCTGATAGGTTTATTTCTCTAAAATTTTTTTGAGCAAGTTCAATTTCATTCTTAAATCGCAAGAATTCCCTAAAAGACAGAGTTCGAACATTGAATATCTTTTTTCTGCCGACTAAGGAATCTTTAAATTTTTTATCAATATAGAAAGCCGAAGAGCCGGAGACCAAAAGCTTAATTTTCCCCCCATATTCATCATAAAAATATTTAAGGAAATTAGATGGATTATTAAGATATTGGATTTCGTCGATTAAGACAAAGTTTTTTTTATTCAAATCAAGAGTAAAAACTTTAAACAAATTTTTAGGAGATTTATTCAACAATTCTAAATAATCAGGATCTTCAAGGTTTAGAAAATAAACCAAGTTGTTTTTTTCTTTTAAAAATGATTGGAGTTGTCTTAAAATTGTTGTTTTACCCGCTTGTCTGGCGCCAATAAAAAGGAGGACGTCGTCGGTTCCGAGATATTTTTTTGCTTGGATCGTTGCTTCTCTCTCAATGCTCATAAAATGATATTTTTAGTATGTTTTGATTAATAAATACAGATTATCAGATAATTTGTATTTGTCAAGTTTATTTTCTTCATTTTCAGGCGGTTAACTATTAAAATTATCAATTTTTTGATGGGTTTTTGGAGTTTAGGGATGGCTGGCGGATTTTCTAAAACCGGCGTCTTGAGCTTCCTCTTCGGTGCAAAAATATTTTTCTCCTCTACCAAGATTTATTTTTACCTGTTCGTAAAGAGCAGAATCAGGCATAAAATAGATTCTACCTTTAATTGAGATGTTGCCTTTGATAATACAGTTTGGATCTGGCGGAGGATCGCCCATTTGTTTAAGTTCTTCCTCGGACATTTGTTCAAGACATTCGGTCCAGATTCCTTGTTGATTGATCCTCGCTTGTCCCTGAGCCGCGACTAAGAGAGCGCGGTATTTGTGGTCTGGCTCTACAGAAAGGGCTCTCACGTAACCCTGCTGGGCCAGATATTCATTGACAAACAGGTCGTTGCTTAGTCTATCACTGCTTGCTAAAAAAACATAGCGGAGCAAGCGGTTGAATTTGTCTGTTTCAGAAATATCTTTTTCCAGTTTTACTTCCTTTTCTAGAACAAGGTCTTCCAGAGCGTCTTTTGCTTCTTGATAATAGCATTTTTCTTTCTCAGGAGCATCAACACCTAAAAGGCGGACACGAGTTTCGTCATTGATCTCAATGGTGTCGCCATCAATAATTTTGGTAACCATGACTGAGTCAAGCTCGAGCGCCGGAGCAGTACTCGGACTTGTTTCAGAGTCCATCAAGCCGGTGGCTCCGAAAAAGGCGATTAAAGCAATGAGCAAACCGGCAAAAATTTTTCTTAGTGTTTCATTATTCCCTATCAGGGTAAGAGCGCCGAGTATTGCGCCAAGAACAATGATAAAACCTAAAATTAAGTATTTAACTTTTTTAAAATTTGTTTTTTCCATAACGGATTAAAATTCGAAGCACGAAGCGCGAAGTCGGAATAATTTTAACAAACCTTGTCTTTTTGTCAATTTATAGGTATACTTTAGCAGGCTCGGGCTTTCGCCTCGCGGCTATTGTCCTCGCGAACGCGAAATTTCCCGGCGAGAAATTTCGCTCTGTCCTCGGCAGCCTCTCTCGCCAAAGGCGAGAACCTTGCCCGGCTGCCTGCGGAGGTCGCTGCGGCAATTAGCCGCGCGACGTTCCCTTGCGCTGTTGCGCTAGAAATTAGAATCCAGGTTATTTTGATTTAAGAATTATTTTTTATTAAAAAACTTAGGCGGGTATGTCCAAAAGCTTTGAAAAATTTTGTTTAGCCGTCATTTTAGCGGGCAGCGCTTTAATTTTGTTTCTCCCTCTTTTTGTTTATCAGAGGACGCTTTATCCTTATATTTTTTCTAAAATTATTGTTTTTCGGATTATTGTTGAAATCCTTTTATTTTTCTGGCTGCTTCTTGTTTGGTCTAATAAAAAATATCGGCCAAATTGGAAAAATCCCTTAGTTTTATCTCTGACAATTTTTATTGGCCTGATGGTTTTGACTGGCTTAACCGGCGTTGATCCTCAACGCTCTTTTTGGTCAACTCAGGAGAGGATGACCGGTGTCATAACCTGGCTTCATTTTTGGGCCTGGTTTTTAATTTTAACCAGTTGTTTTAAAGAAAAAAAGAATTGGCTGAGATTGGTAAAATTTAGTTTATTAGTCAGTGTCTTGGTTGGTTTTTACGCCCTAGGCCAAAGGTGGGGCTGGAATTTTTTGCCTCAAGATAAAATGGCTTATACTGTTTTAAGCGGCTCGTTCGGTAATAATATCTTTTTGGCTGTTTATTCAATGATCCATCTTTTCTTGGCCGGATTTTTGTTTTTTAAAGAAGAAAGGAAATTAAATAAAACGATTGTTTTAGCTATTTTAATTTTTAATTTATATATAATGTCGCAATCAGGTTCTCGAGGGGCCATGGTTGGTCTAGGCGCTGCTATTTTAATATTTTTAATTTTAAAAATTTTTAGCCTCCGATCTCTTAAAACCAAGATTGTTTCAGCCCTGATTCTTTTTATTCTGATTGCCGGCTTTGTCTTTATTAATTTTCAAAGGGAAATTCCCTGGATGAGTAAGGCGCCTTATTTTATTCAACGACTGTCAAGCATTACCAGGGGCGATTGGAGTAGAACTACGGCCTGGGGAATGGCTCTTCAAGGATTTAAAGAAAAGCCGATTTTAGGAAGGGGCTGGGAAAACTTTAATGTTCTTTTCAATCTTCATTATCATCCCCATTATCTTTCTTATGGTCCGGCCAACACCTGGTTTGATCGCTCGCACAATGAGATATTGGATATCCTTTGTTTAACCGGCATTTTAGGTCTCGCTGCTTATTTAGCTCTTTTCTTTTCTATTTTTTATTTATTTAAAAAATCGTCAGGAGGGAAGAAAAACAGCCTTTTATTTTTATTTCTTCTCCTTATCGCTTATTTTGTCCAAAACCTTTTTGTTTTTGATACTCCAGGCCCTTTGATTGTTTTCTTTTTCAGCTTAGGGCTTTTTTATAGAGAAACTAGTGACGAATCAGATACCAATAAGGTACAAATAAAACAAGTAAAAATTGATAGCAAATTTCCTCTGCCAGTTTTGTTAATACTTCTTTTTATTTTCATCCCCTGGGGACTGTACGAATTCAATTTCAAACCATTAGAGAAATCAAAAGAGGGGATTATGGGAATTGTCGCAAGTTTATCCAACCTGGATTCTGGTCTTAAGTGGTATAAAGAATCTCTTAGAGAGCCGTGTTTTACGAACCCGGAAGTGAGACTGCAATTAGTTAAAACAATTTTTGTGGTGGAGGACAGGGGCGGAGAAGACGAAGAAACGATAAAAAAGGCAGTTGAATTTGCGATTGAAGAAAGCAAAAAAAATGTGAGCGAGCATCCGCTTGATGTTCGCTACTGGCTTTTTTTAGGCCAGATTTATAACGCGAACGCTGACCTGGATTCTAGATATTTGATTGAAGCGGAAAAGGCGCTGGAGCAGGGGATAAAAACTTCGCTTAAAAGACAGGATGTTTATTTTGAACTTGGTAAAACAAAAATGATGTTAGAAAAAGACCAGGAGGCGATAGAGCTATACCAGAAAGCCCTGAGCTTTGATACAACCATTCCTGTTTCGCGCTGGAACTTAGGTTTAGCTTATTTGATCATCGGCCAGAATGAAAATGGCTTGAGAGAAATTGAAAAAGCTCAAGAGATGGGTTTTTCTCTGTCGGCTGAGCCGAAAATGCTGCTGATCCTGGCTCAGGCTTATAAAGAAGTGAATAATTGTCAGAGAGCCATAGAAATTATTAATTATATCTTAGAGCTTAAAAAAGATTTTGTCCCTGCCTATAAAGAAAAAATTGCTTGTTATATAAATTTAAAAGAACCCGAGAAAGCAGGAGAGGTTTTTGGGGAGTTACAGAAGATTGCTCCGGAAGAGGCGAAAAAAATGCTCAAACAGTGATTGTATGAAAATCACTAATCATACTAATTTTATCACGAATTACTACGAATAATTACCAGTAATTACCAGGTGAGACCTGGTATTGTTCATAACTTTAGAAGGGTCGGACCCTTAAGTTGCTAAAAGATTTGTATCATTTCTGATACAATTGAGCTATAAAAATGATACAATTATATGGGATTAAAATTTAATCAATTAAACAAAAGGCAAGAAGAAATTTTAACTATATTGGATAAAAAGAAAAATATCTCTGTTTCAGAGTTAATTATTCTTCTAATAAAGAAGGACAAGAAGGTTTCCAGGATTACCGTTGTCAGGGATTTAAACAAATTGTTAAAATTTAATTTTATTAAAAGAACTGGACGAGGCAGGGGTGTAATTTATCAATTATCCGAGCAATATAATCTCCTGAAACGGTTTGATGTAAATAACTATTTTAAAATTGGTCCGGATCAAAGAAACGCAAAGAAAAGTTACGATTTTAATCTTTTAGATATTTTTAAAGATATTTTTACCGCTGAAGAGAAGAATCGTCTTCAGCAACTCGTTTCGGAATATAGAGAAAATATAAAAAAATTGCCGGTGGATAATTTTAAACGGGAGTTTGAACGTCTGGTTATAGAATTAAGCTGGAAATCGTCTTCTATTGAAGGAAACACCTATACTCTACTGGAAACGGAGTCTCTGATTAAACAAAATAAATTAGCGCAAGGACACAAGAAGGAAGAATCGACAATGATTTTAAATCATAAAAAGACATTAGATTATATTAGAAAAAATACTTCGGCTTTTAAGAAAATGACGGTTGCTAAGCTGGAAGATATTCATTTTTTATTAACCGAGGGACTAGGAATCGCACGTGGGCTTAGAAAAGCGCCGGTTGGCATTACTGGTACGGCTTATCGTCCGTTAGATAATATTTTTCAAATCAGAGAGGCATTAGAAAAAACATGCGAGGCAATTAACAAAGAAAAAAACGTTTTTATTAAAGCTGTTGTTTTAATGGTGATGATTGCTTATATTCAACCGTTTGATGATGGCAACAAGCGTACGGGGCGACTATCAGCTAATGCCATTTTGATGGCTTATAATATTTGTCCACTTTCTTATCGCAGCGTCAGCGAAGAAGAATATAAGAAAGCGGTGATTCTGTTTTATGAGCAAAATAACATCAGTTATTTTAAGGATCTTTTTGTAGAGCAGTTTGAGTTTGCTGTTAAAAATTATTTCCGTTCACAATAGCCTTGGTCAGGTCAAGTCAAAGTTGTGAATAAGTAAATGAGTTTAAATAACAAAAATTTGTAAGAGTAAAGAAGATTTAGAAAGATATGACAAGCATTAACAGTTTAAAAGATCTAAAAAACAAAAAAGTCCTGGTCAGGGTTGACTTTAATGCGCCTATAATCCTAATTTACATATTTATGATATGCTCAAAATTGAGTAAGACTTTACTCAAAACTGAGTAAATGCTATAATAACAATATGTTAGATCTAATTACTAAATCCAAGGTTAGGCAAAAAATTTTAAGACTTATTTTTGCTAACCCGGCAAAAGAATTTTATTTAACAGAGATTGCTAAAAAGATTGGCGCTTCAATTGGTAATTGTCAAAGAGAATCAACTAAATTGGTTAAAACAGGCATCCTTAATAGTCAGAAAAGAAACAATTTGTTATTTTATTCAATTAACAAAAAAAATCCTTTGTTAAAAGATTTGCGGGGTATTATTAACAAAACCATTGGTATAGAAGAAGAGCTGAAAAAAATGATTGAAAAGATACCCAATGTAAAGTTTGCCTTTATTTTTGGGTCTTATGCAAAAAATAGACTTTCTGCCGATTCTGATATTGATTTATTTATTATTGGTAAAATTGATGAGGATAAATTGATTGAAGAAATAAGAAAGACGGAAAAAGCTGTCAGCCGAGAAATTAATTACCATCTTTGGGAAGAAAAAGAATTTAAACTTAAATTTGAGAGAAACTCGTTTTTAAAGAATATTATTAAAAATTATATACTTTTAACAAACAATCAGAATGAATTTAAAAAAATACTTGGATAAACTTTCCGAGCAGGGCTTTTTAAAACAGGAAGAGATTGGTTTTAATCAAGTAAGGGCTTTACTTGACAGCGCCTTCAAGAATATTAAAGCATCTCGTAAAAATTTATCTATTGACGAAGAAACTTGTTATACAATGGCTTATAATGCAATGATCAAAATTGCCAGAGCTTTAATATTTCTGCAGGGGTTTAGACCAGACGATGGGCAACAACATAAAACTACTAACGTATATGAGAAACATCAGAGTCCTTAAAAATTTGGAGAATAAGAGGGTTCTGGTCAGGGTTGACTTTAATGCGCCGATAAAGAGAGGCAGAATCCTTGATGGTTTTCGCATTAAGGCTGTCTTGCCGACCATTAAATATTTACAAAGAAAAAAGGCAAAAATAATTTTGATCAGCCACTTAGGAAGTCAAAATTCGAAGCACGAAGCGCGAAATTCGAAACTTAGCTTAAGGCCAGTGGCTAAATATTTGAAAATAAAATTTGTTGATGATTGTTTAGGGAGAAAAACAGAAGAAGCGATTAAGAAATTACGCGGAGGAGAGATAATCCTGCTGGAGAACCTCCGTTTCTATTCGGGAGAAAAAAACAATGACCGAAAATTTGCCCGAAAATTAGCTTCTTTAGGAGATTTATATGTTAATGAGGCATTTTCTGTTTGTCATCGAGCCGATACCTCAATAGTCAGTGTGCCCAAATTTTTGCCAAGCTTTATCGGTTTGCGTTTAGAAGAAGAGATAAGACGTCTACGTCAAGCTTTGAAAAATCCTTCTAAGCCATTGGTGGTAATTTTTGGCGGGGCAAAAATTTCAACCAAACTATGCGCTTTGAAGAAATTAGCAAAAAAAGCAGATCATATTTTGCTTGGCGGAGCGATGGCCAATAATTTTTTAAAGGCCTCGGGATTTAGAATAGGAGACTCTGTTTATGAAGAGAATTTGTTAGACGAGACTAAAGCTATCCTTGGAAGATATGAGAAGAAAATTGTTCTGCCGATTGACTTGGGTATGGAAATAAGGGGTATGAGGAGGAATATTGAAGTAAAAGATTTAGATAAAATAAAAGGAAGATTCAAAATTTTAGATATCGGTCCAGATTCAACTAAACTTTTTTCTCTTTATCTTAAAAAAGCAAAAACAATTGTCTTCAACGGGCCAATGGGCTTTTTTGAAAAGAATAGTTTTACTTGGGGAACAAAAAAAATTGTTGAGTCAATTTTGAAAAATAAAAAAGCGCAAGTAATTATTGGAGGCGGAGAAACGATTGCCGCTTTACCAACTAAAATTAAAAATAAAAACTTGTTTATTTCGACTGGTGGCGGAGCAATGCTTGACTTTCTGTCTGGGAAAAAACTGCCAGGTTTTAAACCCTTGATGAGTGGATAAATTTTATTGCTTTAATTCGTTTTTCTGTTAAAATTAAAAAATAAGCCTTAACTTAAACCTATGAAAATCAAAAATATAAAAGCTCGAGAAATACTTGATTCCAGGGGCAACCCAACCGTGGAAGCAAAGGTCATCTTGGAAAACTCTCTTGAGGCCAAGGCTTCGGTTCCTTCCGGCGCTTCTTTGGGTGAATTTGAAGCCTTGGAATTAAGAGATAACAATCCAAAAAAATTTTCAGGCAAAGGGGTACAAGCGGCCATTGGCAATATTGAAAGAGTGATTGCCCCAAAACTGATTGGCCAAGACGTGGAAAGGCAGCAGGAAATAGACAAAGTAATGCTTGAACTTGATAGGACTGAGAATAAATCAAACTTAGGAGCTAATGCTATTTTGGCCGTTTCTCTCGCTTGCGCTAGAGCTGGCTCCTTAGCCAAGGGGTTGCCTCTTTTTGCCTATCTCCGGACGATTTATAATTTGCCATTGACCACTTACAATTTACCCATCCCGATGTTTAACATTATTAATGGCGGCAAACATTCTGATTCCGGTCTGTCAGTTCAAGAATTTATGGTCGTCCCTTGGCAGGGGAAAAATTTTAGAGACCGATTAGAAACCGGAGCAGAGGTTTTTTATACTCTACGCGATATTTTAGAAAGAAGAAAATTAACCTTTGCTGTTGGCGATGAAGGCGGGTTCGCGCCGAAACTAAAAACAACAGAAAAGGTTTTTAACCTGTTGGTTGATATTGCTGATTTTACCGACCACCAGATAGGCAGCGAAGTTTATTTTGCTTTGGATATAGCGGCCAGTGTTTTTTATGATAAAAATAAACAAAAGTATTTTTTTGAAGGGGGATGGAAAGATGCTTTAGAAATGTCGAGAATTTATTATCATTGGTTTAAAGATTTTCCGATGATCTCCATCGAAGATCCTTTTGCTGAAAGCAATCTGCTTCCTTGGTCAGAATTTACAGGCAAAATTTCAAGCCTCGGGCCTCAATATATGGTGGTTGGCGATGATTTATTCACCACTAATTTAAAAAGATTGCGCGAAGGAATAGAAGCAAAAAGAGCAAATGCCATTTTGATTAAACCAAATCAAATCGGCACCTTGTCTGAGACCATTGAATGTATCAATTTTGCCCAGGATCAGCATTATAAAATAGTAATTTCTCATCGCTCGGGCGAGACGAACGACTCTTTCATCGCTGATTTAGCCGTGGCGGTTAACGCAGAATTTATCAAGGCTGGCGCGCCGAATCGTGGCGAAAGAGTAGCAAAATATAATCGTTTACTAGAGATTGAAGAGATGCTAAATCGTTAAATAAATTATTGCTCAATGATAAATAAAAAATGGATTTTATTTATCTTAATCGCATTTTTTCTCTGTTTTTTTGGCTCAACCATAAGAGCAGAAGAAATTAAAGATGGCGACCTGGTCAGGACCAAAGACGATCCGAGTCTTTATTTAATTCAAAATGGTCAGAAAAGAGTTTTTCCTCATTCAAACGTTTATCTTTCCTGGGGTTTGCCTGAAAATTTTTCCACGATCAAAGTAGTTTCGGATTTATCAGTTTATCCAGTAGGAGATCCGGTTCCATTTAGAGATGGCTCTCTTTTTCGCGGCACAGCTACTTCTTTGTACGGCAAAGAAACAAGTTGTGTCTTTTTTGTTTCTGCTGGTCAACTTAGGCCAATTAAATCTTCTGAAGTTTATCAAGTATTATTTAAAGACCCTAAATGGGCAAAAATAAAATGGATCCCTGATGATTTATTAGATAAATTTGCTTATCCGATGGGAGAAACAATTGAAAATGCCGAAGAGCATCCTGACGGCTGTCTAGTAAGATACAAAGGAACATCGGGCATTTATTTAATTGAGGCCGGCAAACTAAGGCCGGTTGAATCAACGGCGCTTGAAGCCAATCGTTTAGACGAGCAAGATGTAATTGAGATTGAATCAACTGAGACATATGAAACCGCTTCAGAGATTAAGACCGCAGAAGAAAATTTGACTTTAAATATCCCAACTGTTATTGCAGCGTCTAATACTACTTTTCTCAAATCATATCGCCTTTTAGTTTTCACGAAAATAAACGGAGCTTGGCCAACCAAAGATGGCGGTTATATTGTTTCCGGCGCCACTGATCCGAATATTATGTTTATTCCGCCGGATGGTTTTGTGGCTAAACTTGATAAGCAGGGCAGCATCCAATGGCTGAAGTTTTTGAAAACTAAAAATGCCACCGGCGGCGGGAATATGATGAATCCCTTGGGCGAGGAAGATGTCCAATCAATTATTGAACTAAAAAGTGGCGGATATTTGATGGCTTCTTATGTTGACGGGTTTACTACGAACAAAGAATTTGACACGGATATGGAACGGAATAAAATATTGTTCACTAAATTAGACAAGAACGGCAATACTCTCTGGAATAAAACTTTCACCGCGTTCGTTGAGGACGCCAGAAATTCTTTGCTGGAAACCAGCGACAAAGGTTTTTTGTTTTACGCCCCTATCGTTGATCTTGCGCCATCTCAAAGAGGAGAGGATTCTGATGTTTACCAGGATCTACCCTACGCCTCGCTCAAAGTTTTTAAGTTCGATCAGAACGGCAATGTTCAATGGTCAAAAAATATAAAAAATTTTATTTCACGCAAAAATGATTCTTATTTAATTCCGACGCCGGATGGAGGTTATGCCTTGGCCGGCGATTTAGCTCAGACAAATTTAGATAGCCCGCCTTATAATTTTGATAAATATCCGGGTTTGGCTAAATTTGATAAAAATTTTAATTTTGAATGGGCAAAAAGCCTGGAAGGCATACCAATGGAAATGGCGACGGCTGTCGCCAAGCCAGAAGGGGGGTTTGAGATCGGTTTTAAAAAATTTCGCCAAGGGGCTAGTCTCATCCACGGCCTTGTTAGAACTCAAGACAACGGTTATTTTGTGTTAGGAATTTTGCCTGGAGCTTTATCCTTGATAACGGATAGTAATGATGTAAAATCAAGCCCGAAAAATTCTTTGATGGGATTTAAATTTGATTCTTCAGGCAATTTGGAATGGGTTAAAAAAATGACTTTGGATGCCGTCTTGATGACAAATTTTTCTGTTTCTTTGACGGCTGACAACAAGGTGATGATTGTTGGCCCTACTACTTGGAAAGATGATGATTATCAGGCAAAATTCCAATATGCTAATGAACAAAAAAAATTGTATTTTGAAAAATATGGAGACGCGGAAATACTAAAAGAAGATAGCAAAAAAACCGAAGAATCGCGGCAAGATTGGAAAAAAGTTCAGACGGCTCTTACGGCTGCTTCAGATGCTTCTCGTCAAGGTATCTTTATGATGAAAACGGACCAAGAATTAAATACCAGTTGGGCGAAAATAATCAATCCGCATCGCGGAGCCGTTAATTATGTTGTGAAACCGACGCCGGATAGCGGGGCCATTATTGCCGGTGAATATGTAACCAATGTGGTTAAATCGGTTTCGTTTGGAAGCGCCACCTATTACAACGACGGTTTTTTGCTGAAGTTAGATGCGAGCGGTAATGCCAAAGATAATAACAACTGGATTATAAATTATAATGGCGAAATCATCACGGAAATGATGACGCCTTATGCGGTTTCCAATGATTTAACTATTGAGGCAAAACCTTATTCAATTAAATTAACCAATCGCAAGCCAGAATTTTCTCTTTATAAAAAGGCAAAAACTACCGCTTACGCTCCTTTCAATAGCTCTAAAAATACTCTCTGGCCGGTGACACCCCTAATTTCTGCTTATAGCACCCCTTTGCAAAATTCAACTATCGCTTCAACCGCACAAAGAACCTGGCCGCAAATTCATTATGAAAGAGCGGTTCCTGGTGAATTGATAAATGATAAGAGTCGAACTATTCATAATGAGCTTTTGCCGATTTTGAATCAGCTTTACAATAATCAAGTTAAGATGACGGATAATATGGATGGAGCAATGCTTTATTATGTCTTTAGCCGTATGATTACCGAAGATGATATGACCGCAGTGAAAAATCATCTTGAGGGTCTTGGTTATAAAACGCAGGATGAGGGACTTTATCAATTAACAACTTATAAACCGGGTTATTTCTTGATTTTAACTTTTGCCACGAATAACGCAGACAAAGCGTTTTTGAAGGTAACGTATTAAGTATGAAGCAAGTTAAAATTCGAAGCACGAAGCGCGAAATTCGAAACAATATCTAAATTCAAAATTCAAATGATCTAAACATTAATTTATGAATTTAAAAGATTTAAAACTTGACTTGCCAAAGACATGGCAAGAATTTTCCCGCCTGAAGGGCGAAAATCAGATCGTCATTCGACTCCGCCACATTAATCCGGAAATTAATATTGCTCCCGAATTAGCCAAAGGCTACGGGGAAGGAAAAAGTATCTCAGAATCCGAATCAATAGTTTATCATGGGATTTCAACTCGGAGAGGGGAGGGAATGAAGGATTTTTTTGAAGGCATAACTAAAATGGCAGAAAGCGGCCTGACGCCTGGTGTCACGCCGACATCCGTTCAAAATTTAAAAAATCAATATCAGAAAGCAGACGTCGATATCAGTGGAAAATATGACTCAGATGTCATTATTTCCATAGCAAAATTCCCTGACGAAAAATCAGCCGGGGCTCAATTGCTTTCTTTTCAGATTTTGCCGACCCAAGGTTTTACTGAGATGCCTGTCCCGGGAATGGAAAAGACGGGAATTAAAAATTTGGGCGAACTTTTAAAAAGCGATTATTATAAGTCTGCGATGAAATCCTCGCTTTCTAAAGAGCAGATGAAACAGCTCGAGAAAGGCCTTCCTAAAATGCAAGAGGAGATAGAAAAGGCTTCAAAACAAATTAAAGAACAGTATAAAAAATTAAAGGCAGAAACCGGGGCTCAATACTATGAAGGAAAATATCTGGGCTTTCCAGCGGTTTTTGTACGAACGGAAAATCCAAAATTCAAACAATATTCAGCTCCGAAGCCTTTAAAAAGTAGTGGTAAAACAATGGAAGTGAGTGGCGGCGGTGGTAAAGTTAAGCCGTCAAAATATCTAGAAATGTGTTTAGGAATCAGAGTTAACAATTTCGTGGTTTCCGGCAGTTTGTTGTCTATGCTGTCAACTCTTCCTCCAGGCAACACTTTTTGCCATTCATTGACAAAATCACAAACCAAAATTGAGACGGAAAAAATTGAAGGGAAAATCTACCGCACCACTCATATTCTGCCGGTCGCAAGCACTTTAGCGGCCGAAGGATATTTTAATAAAGATGAGGTGGAGAAGATATTAAATAAACTCTTTGCTTTGCTTAAAGGATAAGGTAAGATTAAGACGTAAGTCGAATTAATTAATTATTTTAAAATAAATCGCTAATGCCTTAGGTATTGGCGTTGATGATTTAATGAAAAAAAATTTTATCTATGGTCAAAGAACAAAAATTTAGTTTTTAGAAATAATTATGCCGATTAATAAACATTTTAAGGATATAAAAACCTGTTTTTGTTTTCTTGATGAAACCGGCTTGCTCTATAGCGCTAGAGATAAATTTTTCGCCTTAGGGATCATTAAATGTCGTGAGCCGCAAAAACTTTATAATCAGATTAGAAAAATTCGACAAAAATATAATAATTATGACTACGAGATAAAATGGGCAGAATTAGATCGAAGAATTAGATTTGATATTGCCAGAGATTTTTTTAATGTTTTTTTGTCAGAAGACGCTAAATTTAATTGTATGATTCTTAATAAGGATGAATTAGACTTCAAGAAACATTTTCAAAATAATTTGTATAAAGTATATCAAAATTTTTCAGTTGCCTTATTAAAGCTTGTAATCGGAAAAAATCCAGAGGAGGTCATTATTTTATTGACAGATGATTATTTTACTCCCGACGGTACGGATTTAGAGGATAGAATTAAAAAATTTATCAATGATCACTATCAGAAATTTATAATTGCGGGCGTATGCCAGATCAATTCTAAATCCTCTGATTTATTACAAATGACTGATTTAATACTTGGAGCGATATTATATGATCTTAAAAAGCAAAGCGGTTTGATAGAAGAGCAAAATACTTATAAGAGAAAATTTCTTAATTTTTTATACCAAAAACTAAAAATTAAAAAGTCATTTTTTATAAATCAAGATGGACTCGAAACGAGAAATTATGTCTTGTCCGGAGACAAAATAAGAGCAACTATCTTTGACAGTAAGCGATCTACGGCAAGTAAATTTGTGAATAAAATAAAAACAAGCCATGGCCCGTAATGGGCGACGCTTGTTTTTGTTAGATACTATGAATAATAGTATCTGCTATAATTAGTAACACATAATTCTAAAAAATCAAGAGCAGACCTGTGGATAACTTTAACTTAGTTTGTTTATTTGGCTTTGCGGTATTGAAACCAGAAAAAGTTAAGAATGAATAACAGCACTTTAGCGGCCGAAGGATATTTTAATTAGGAGTCGTCTTAATCGTTTTAATCGTCGCGATTGCCGGCGTGGTTTATTTCGGTTATCAGAAAGGTCTTTTGGGTGGAATTGGTATCGGAGGAATAGGGAAAAAGAGTATTATGGATGCGGCAAGAGAGCAGGGTCAAACAGTAATGAGCAAATCAAAGTATCTTGATGAATGTAAAAAATCCGACAAGGAAGCGCAGGATATGTGTTATGGCATAGGAGCTTTTTATTATCGCGATGCGAGTTTTTGTAAATGGATAAAAGATGCCGAGACGAAAAAGAATTGCAATCAAGAGAATATTGAAAAATGGTACAGCGAGCTAGAGAAAGGCGGGTCAACATCACCGTTTATGCCTGGCGGAACAATCCCAGGCGGAGAAATGTTTCCGGGCGGAGAAAATACGGGAACAGTAACGCCTCAAGGAGAGGGACAAGAAGAAGGGCAGAAAGACCCCTATAGTTCGGCTCAAGAAATAGTGGTGCCAACTGGATCGGCAGCTGGATTGGCGAGCGAATTGAAGTCTATCTTCGGCGAAGTTTGTGGCGGGGCCAAATTAACAACCTTGAATTATAATTTCCCGGTCCAAGGGTCTGATATGCTGGTTTACGTTTGGAAAAACAAACCAACGGAGGAAAAATTGACAAGCGCTTTTGAAAAAAATGGGTATGAGATAGAAATGCCAGGCGAGATTTTAATTGTCAAGAAAGGGGGTCTTTCTCTTACCGTTGATTGGGCTTCTCCAGATCGAGAGGAAGGGCAGGAAATCGTCATTTTGACGACGAAAGAAGAATAAAATATGACCAGCGAAAAAATCTGTTGAAAACTATCTCAAATCAAAGATAGAAAATATAAAGATAACATTTTTATGAAATTTCAAGCCAATCTTTTAGTTTTAAATAAAGCGGGCCAGGAAATTACTTCTGGCGAATGTTTTGTCTCTGTTGACAAAATTGACGAAGAGGAAGAGATTTTGGCAATTAGCCCGAAATTGAAAGAAGCGCTTAATGTTTCTCTAAGAGAGATAAAATCAGCCAGAGGGGTTGATTATCAAATAAATATTGAGCTTTTTTCCGGAGAAAAAATTATTTTAGGAGGGCTGGGGTATCAATACGAGGACTTTTTAAAAATTTTAATCGGGAGTCTTAATAAGGCGCTTTTGAAAGATATGCTGGTGGAAGAAGGGTCGAAAAAATTAAGCATTGAGGCGCAGGTGAAATCCGAAAAGTGGGGGAATCAAGTAATTCCTTGTGAAGCGCAATTTTATGAAACAATGATCGTGGTTGTTCCCGACAACGGAATGGTCGCCAAGATATTGCTAAGTGAAATTATTTCCTTAGAGGAGAAAGACCATATTTTTGAAATTGTGACAGAAGAGGGCAATTTTGAATTTTCATTGATGGGGGAAAAATTTGATTTATTCGTCAAAAAGATTTCAGAAGTGATGAACAACCTGTCAATTACTTCGCAAGGCTATCTAAAAGAGATATTCCCGGGATTGGATATTGAAACATTGCGTAAAATTACAGCGATATTAAAAGATGGTAAGGCTGCTAAGAGACAAGAAATTGAATCTGTGTCTTTTGATTTATGGAAGAAAATGGAAGAAAAAATAAAGGCAATGGGCATCAAAGAAGAGTATGATTTTTTGGCTGCGTTTTCAGTACCGGAAAAAATTTGTATTGGCATCAAAAGAGGATTAATGGGCAGTCTGACCGGTGATTATATTTGGTTTTTAATTCCGATTTTTAGTAGTAATGCCATTGCCATGGAAGCGACATCGCAAAATGGCAAAGGTAAGGCGACTTATTTTTTCAGAATTATGTCAAGATCGGAATACGGAGAGACGGCCCAAATGGAAAAATTGGCCGATGAACTGGTTGCAAAAATAAACAAAGCAATGCTAAAAACGGAATTCAGAAGACAGCCGATTTATTTACCAGAAGAAAAGTTGGATGATCCGAAATATAAAAAATATAAATTTGCCATAGAAAAATTCCCTGAATTAAAAGAATTAAGACAACTTTTTGTAGGCAGGGTTATGCATTCTTCTAAAGAGCAATGGGAATCGGACGTAAATGATATTTTGAAATTTAATGTTTCAACCCGAGATGATAATGCTAAATGGCTAAAAACCGACATTACTGATCTTGAGGGGGAAGAATCTGAGTCGGCGGAGGAGAAAGAGGCGGCGGAGATCAAAGGGCAAGCCGAAGGCGCTGAGCAGTCTTGACGAAGAGAGGAAAAAGATGACGAGATGGACATAGTTGATTAATCTGCTATAATATCTTAAAGGTTGCTTAATTTAGTTTAAATTTAAAAAATCAAATTTAAAATTTAAATTTATGGAAGAAACAATTAAAAATGAAACAAAACCAGAAGTAAAACCAGAAGTAAATCCGCCAACTGGCGGAGGAAAAAAAGGAGGTAAAGGTTGTTTAACTGTTTTATTAGTGGTAATAATAATCGTCGTTCTGATGATTGTTGGTGGAGTAATTTGGTGGAAAGCAGCAGGTAAAAAAATGATTGAGAAAGGGATTGAAAAAATTCCTGGTCTTCTTGAACAAGGCACTGGGACTGGCACTGGGACTAAAGAAGGCGAAGGGACGGCTAGCAAAGTAAATGAAGGGGCAGGGCAAACGCAAAATGGAACAGGAGGAGAAGAAACAGGAGGAGAAGAAACACTTAAACCAACTAAAAAATGGCCGGCCGAATTACCAAGCGATTTGCCAAAATTTGAGTATGGCCGATTAACGGATGTAAGCGCTATGGCAATTCCTGGAGAATTCAAAACATGGAACCTTGAATTTGAAGATGTTAAAACTAACGCCACCGATGATTATGTGAAGGATTTAAAAGATAAAGGTTGGACGATAACGTATACTTACTCAGAAGGAAGCAGCACTATGAACCAAGCTAGTAAAGGAAAATGGGAGATTCAGCTGGGCGTGGACACAGAAAGGAAAACAGCTGGCCTAACAGCTACTTTTGCCGAAGCAGAATAATTAAAAGTTGAGAATTAAGAAATAAAAACCTGAGGGAAATAAATGATGAAGAAAATTTTAAAAGTTTTTCTTATTTTAATTATTATTATTGCCGCTGCTTTTGGCATATTACTGCTTGGCCGGCTAAATAACTTATCAGACAGAGTCAACTTTTGATTCCCAATCTTTAGGAGATATTACGGAGACGGAAGCAGGTGATAAAGTTTTTTCTGAATTGAAAGCGGAAAAGACAAAGACTACCATTCCGCCAAATTCTAAAATTCGTTTTTCGTTTGAAACCTATTGTTTAAATCACGATTATGGCGCGCCTGATGCAGATTGGCCGATAATCCCTGTTTATAAAAAATTAGATATTCCTCTTGCCTCGGAAATTATAAGCTATTCGGTTGATCATAAAGACCTAGATCAAGGGTTGGCTCAAGAAGTGATTTGGAGGCTTTTAGAAAAATCCGATTTTGATGGAATTTTCGAAGATGGACAAGCCTTATTGTTAGAGATTAATCCGCAAGCCCAAGAAATAGTTGATTCTTACCATTACGACCAAAATTTCTCTGTTGAAAATTTTGATTATGCGGAAAAATTACCCGAAGAAGTAATTGCTCAACCTATAGCCGGCGCAGAACTTTATGCTAAAATTTCTGATTCAGCAAGCTATAGCTGGACAGAAATCGAAGTCTTTAATCCTTCTTCAAAGCCCCAAGTTTTTTCTTTAGTCCAAGATGATAAAGTTTTAGTTTTAATGCCGAAAGAATGGGTTAAAAGTTTAAGCAAAGAG
>Ga0210058_1001695_pt1 | contig 19127 bp, 18 predicted proteins | sample CryGeymeta201511_FD_183979 | JGI IMG/M metagenome (GOLD analysis project Ga0210058, IMG submission 183979) | Groundwater microbial communities from Crystal Geyser aquifers in Utah, USA - Crystal Geyser metaG 2015-11 (SPAdes) (version 2) | ecosystem: Environmental > Aquatic > Deep subsurface >...
ATGCAAATTTTTATAAATTCACAGAATAATGCTTCAAATTTCCAAAAATCTGCGTTCAGCCACATTCAAATAAGAGATTTGTCCTTCGATTTTCCTCTGTGTCTCCGTGTCTCCGTGGTGAGTTGTTCAGTATCTGAAAAATATTTCAGTTTCATTTACTTTCCCCCATTTTTTGCTTACAACAAATTGAGCAAGCAAGTAGACATCCGTATTCCCTTAATTCCTTGGTATATTAAAACAAAACATACTCCCCTCACCAGAAGTACTTTTCACCCAGACCTTTCCCCCATGGTCGTTTATAACCCGCTTGACAATAGCCAATCCTACCCCTGTACCACCGCCATATTCATCCTTTCCATGTAATCGCTTAAATATCCCAAATATATCATCAAAATGCTCCTCTTTGATGCCAATACCATTATCCTTGACGAAAAAGACAGCACCATCTGCCCCTTGCCCATCAGAACCTATCTCAATCTCCGGGCATTTCTTATCATTATACTTAATTGCATTTGAGATGAGGTTATAAAAAACAGATCGTATCTTGACCTCATCACAAAAAACAAACGGAAGTTCATTATCTATCTTTATCTTTGCCCCTTTCTCATCTATTATTGCCCTTAATCCCTTTATTGCCTCTCTCACCAGCTTACCAGAATCAACAGAGGTATAAGGATTTTTTATCCGTGAAATTCTGGATAAGGCAAGCAAATCATCAATAAGGGTTTTCATTCGGACAGCAGAGGCGATCAATCGTTTGAGATAATTCTTTCCCGTGTCATCTAATTTATCTGCATAATCTTCCAAAAGGAATTGACTAAAAGACGCTATCCCCCTTAAAGGCTCTTTCAAATCATGTGAGGCAGAATAGGTGAAGGCATCAAGCTCTTTATTGACGGATTCAAGTTCCTCTGCCCGTGTTTTTAATTCAATATTTGCCTCTTCCAATTCTTGAGTTCTTTTCTGAACTTTTTGCTCCAAAGATTTCTTTTCAATGGAAAGCTCATCCATCGCCTTTTTCAAATTTTCTGCCATCTGATTAAAAGAAACAGCTAATTCCCCAATCTCATCGTTAGTTTTAATCTCAACGCGATTTCCTAAATCGCCGCTGCTAATTGCATGAGAAGTCTTGGTTAGAGATATAATAGGAGTTGTTATTCGCGAGGAAAAGAAAAAGGATAAGGCAATTCCAATTACTACTAAGATTAAGATTATTCCCAAACTAACCTTAAGGATATTATTTGTCCTGACATGAATGCCCTTCAGGGAAATTCCAAGAAGAACCGCACCAATTACCCCTGGCTTTTCTGTGTCTAACCCTTCGGCCTCCTCAATCAACGACTTCTTGTCTGTGCTGATAGCAACAGCTCTGCCAAAGTGAATGGTTTCCTCCTTCTCACCTAAACAAACAGTATCCTTTGACAGGAATATTTTTTTGGTTAATTCCCTGTAAACACTGCTCATCTTTTTTGGGTCAGTATGGGCTAAAGCACCATGACAAATGGTACATTGATTAAGGCGAGTACTTTTACCTATTTCTTTTGGTTGAGTATGAGCTAAAACTTTACCATGCTTATTTAATAGAGCTACGAAGACAATATCAGGGTTAAGCATGGCTGCTTCAATCAATGAATCAAGCTCATGGAAAAGATTTTCAGTCAAGATGCCATCTCTACTGGTATATGCAAGATTATGGGTAATCTCCATTCCTCTTTTTATTAATTCATTTCGCAACAGATTTGAGGCACTTGTCAGAAAATACCAACTCAAGATAATAGCAGAGACAGTCATCAAAATGCTGCCAAAAAATACCAATTTGGTTTTTATGCTTACCTTTTTCATTGTTAAAACTCCGGAAAAACCATACCTATATTTTCTATAATTTCATCAGAGCGTTCTTCAAATAATCTTAAATCCATAGGGATTTTCTTGCCATAAGATGATTCACTTCCCAGACAGAGGTAGGTTTCTTTGAACATCTTCTTGATTTTTCTATCAAGGGTAAAATTTTCCTTGTTTTGTAGTATGACAGGAGAAAGCAGGAGATAGTTTGCATACGCCATCTTATACCAGAGCTTCAACTCTTGCGGCGATTGATTTTCCCCTTCCTTGATGATTAAAGTAAATATATTCCAAATGTCATAGAAGATTAGTTTTTCGAGTGTTATGTAGAAATTATTATTTCTTGCTTTCAGGGCAGATTTAATCTCTGGTTGGATGTCTACTCCAAACCTTGCCTTTATTGTATTCATTACTGGCTCTACGAAAGGAATAGCTTTTTCAACCTTTTCATATCTTTTATTCTTGAAATTATCTAACATTGATTTGTAGACCTTGACTGGAGCAATTTTTAATTCGGATTGATATACCCCAGCATTTGAATAGGAAATAAAGAATATACAGAACATAAGGATTGTTATCGTACAAAATAGTTTCTTCACTTCTATATTGATGTTCTCTAATTCTAAAAGAGACTTCAATGCTTTTTCTGCTGCCTGCTGAGATAGAACACAAGCAACAGAGGCTATTTTACTTTCCTGCCAGCCAGCTTTTGCAAAGGCAAGGTCGTCTTTTGCTTTTGCAAGCCAGATTTTTGCCACTACTTTATTCTTTCCCATACAACACAATCCCTTTTGATAAAATTGTCCGAACAAAGATACTGTTCATTCCCTTCGCCCATTCCCACTCCTCTGGAGTATAAACCAGAGGCTCAACTGGATATTTAATTCCAAACTCTCTCCTTATGCTCTGTATTACCTCTACTACCCTATCTACAAATCGCTTGTGTGTCTTTTTTATAATTAGTAAATCTATATCTGAGGATTTTTTCTCTGCACTACTTCCATAAGAACCAAATAAGATTATCCTCTCAGGTTTGTAGTCTGAAACTATAAAATCAACTAACTTCTTTAATCCAAATAAGCCCTTAAATTTTGTATTCATAGATTTTTCCTGTTTTTTATCCCCGGTTTTGTAACAACCTGAACGATTACCAAATCTGATACCTGTATGTCGATTAAAAATCAAACACTGTTTCCAAGCTCACCCCATCATTCTTAAGCTCATCACCCTTTTCCATAGTCCGCTGATATGCGGCTCTAATCAAAAAGTGTTCTACTGGAGAAATATTAACCCCGATACTTATAGATTTGCGAGCACCCTTATTAGTTGTGTCTTCTTCCCATGGGTCAATGATTTCATATCTAATTGCCGGGGCAAGAAAATGGACATATTTTTCTTGTAGTATCTTGTAACTTGCGGCAATGTAAGCCGATGATTGGTGAATCTTTTTGTCAGCCCTTGGATTCTTGCTTGGGTTAACATCAATGCCTATTCTCCCATATTCACAAGCTACATCCAATTTATCTGACCCATAAAGCAGATGGTAAAAGGTATAATCACAACCATATGTTTCGCTATCGTTATATTTTGCCTTAAAGTATGAGCTGCCAAACTCCAAGCCTTCCATAGGCAATAAGGCTAACCTGACGCATACCGGTTTGTCACCATTGTTATCAAGATATTGCCGTGCATTTGTATGAAAATGCTCATACATATAGCCGGCTGAGTTAGTTCCCATCATATCTTCAAGCTTAAGGGTTTGATGTGAATCCCCCGGACCATTAGTCATGGAAACATTATAAAGCAAGGCAACTTGCTTGGTCAGGTTTTTCTTGCCAGAAACAAATACCCCTGTATCCCACCAACCGGAAGAACGCATTACATTTCGGTAGAGATAGGGTGCCACTGTGAATATCCTGAATTGAGATGGAGGATAATAACTTTTATCCTGTGTCCCTATTGGCACAAAATCCCTACCCATAGCAAGGCTGAACCACTCTTTTGGTGACCAGACACCCCGCAATTTACATATTTTAACACTTTCAGCCCTGTAAAGCTCAAATTCTGCCTCTGCCTTCAAGTCCGGATTGAGCTGTGAGAGGATGTCAATATATCCACTCATAGGAATAAAAACACTATGCCCAGCAAGTTTGGCATCACCTGCATTTGCATACTTCCCAAATTCATCCTTTCCATAGTTGTAGAATTGGCTTGTTAGAAACACATACATCTCAGGTAGAGCCGCCTTAAATCCATATTCCAACCCTTCCTCTTGAGCACTTACTGATGATGAAGTCAGTAAACCCAAAATTAGCCCAGTACAGATAGACAACGAAATTTTTTTACACATTTTCCTCTCCTCCTTTTGTTTCCAATCGATTTTTTAGATATTCCTTTATTTTTTCTAAGAAAGCACAATACAGCGGTTGTGTTTGTTCGATAAATTTTTTTATAGAATCCCATCTTATATCTAAGTATTCATGAGCAATGATGTTTCTTAGTCTTACCCATCCAGACAGTTTTTCAATCCCTTCTTTATCAAATTCATTTACTAAAGATAAAGAGAATGCTATCTCTCTATAAGTCTCTGGTAATGTTACCTTTTCAATGGTAAGGATTATTTTCGAAATATCAATCAAAGAATTTATAAGATTCTCAACCCATCTTTCTACATCCCTTCTTTTACTTCTCTGTGTCTTATAAACCTCCCATGTAAGTGGTTTAAATAGTTGATAGTCTTGTACCTCTTCTTTAAGGAAGTTTATATGTTTTATTAATCTTTCTTTTAATTCTTCTTTCATGTTTTCTTAACCTCTATCAAAAAATCATCAATAAGCATCTCCCTAAAATCAATAGCTAAAGAAGTAATTATTTCCATAAAATCTAAATAAATTCCCCAACTTTTAATGATGATAGGAATACCTCTAATGGCACTATCTGAAATTGTTGCCGGTGCGCGGTTAAGGGTAATAAGTCCTACCTCTTTCTTTAAGATTCTCTCCAGATCTGTCCATATTCTGGTCTCTTGGTCATAATAAATAAGTTCTTCAACTTCAATTGGTTTGGTATGTTTTGGATAAAAATAGACCGCTATATCAACATCGGATGAAAGTCTTGCTTGAGCATTTGCATAGGAACCAAATAAAAAGGCAAAAGCTACCTCTTTTTTTTTATTAAAATATTCTGTCAACTCTTCAATAATGTTCTTTGTCCGAATATCTTCCATTTTATGACAACCTCCTTAAGCAAAAAGCATTTAGCCATAAATATAAGGGTTCAAGTGTCGGATTAATACTCTTACCTTCAGTATATCTCCCCTACCCCCTCACCTCTGGTATTTTCGAGACCAGTGACCAGTAGATTTCAAACTGTTCCAACACCTTGACAAAATCTTCAAAATTCATTGGCTTAGTAATATATGATGTGGCACCACCCTGATAAGATTTAATGATATCTTCATCTCTTTCTGATACAGTAAGCATAATAACCGGAATAGCCTTGTAGATGGGATGTGCCTTAATCTTTTCCAACACTTGGAAACCGTTCATCAATGGCATATTAATATCCAAAAGGATAAGCCCTGGCGTAGAATGTTTATCTTGACTATAAATACCCTCGTGCAAGATGAAATCCAATCCATCCTGCCCATTCCGAACAATATAAAGTTCATTTGTTACCTTAGTTTTCTTAAATGCCCGCTGGATAATAAGAATATCATCCTCATTATCCTCCATTAAAAGGATATTAATTGGTTTAAGATTTTCCATTGATTTTTCCTCCCTTGTATAATTAAGAATTATATAATTTTGTAACTACTCACCACAAAGGCACGAAGACACAAAAAGTTGATAAGTTGAATAGTTGATGGGTTGATAAGTGGATGAATTGATAGGAAATGTTTATGAATTATGAATCTGTGTTCCTTTAACCTATAAACTCATCAACCTATCAACTTATGTGTTCTCCGTGGTGAATTACTTTACCTGAGTAGTTATATAATTTTAACATATAAGACTAATCAAGTCAAGTGAAATTTTTGACAATTGCCCCATCCCTTACTCCAGCTCCAATAATGCAATACTCTCCACATGGTATGTTTGAGGAAACATGTCCACAGGCTGAACTACGGTCAGGGAATAACCACCTTGATGAAGAATTTTCATGTCTCGGCTAAGGGTTGTGGGATTACAGGAGATATAAACAATCCTTGCAGGCTTTGTCTCAAGTAACCAATGCAAGGTATATTTTTCTACACCATCTCGTGGTGGATTAAGGATAACTGAATCAAATTGAGGGGTTGTTATCCTGCTAACAGCTTGTTTCAGGTCATGGCACAAGAAGCGAACATTTTTAATGCCATTATTTCGGCTATTCTTTTCAGCATCACTGATAGAAGATATTACCACATCAACCCCAACTACATTCCTTGCCTCTCTTGCAGCAAGCAGGCTCAATACCCCTACCCCACAATGTCCATCAAGTATCCGCTGGTTTTTTTGAGGCAAAAGCAGTTGTAACGCATTAGAAAATAGCCTTTGTGCCTGATTAAGGTTTATTTGAAAAAATGAGGTTGGTTGTACCTGAAAGCTAAGCCCTTCAAGGGAATAGGTAGATATTGCCGGTCCAAAATAGGTTTTTAGAATAGATGCCTGATTTTCATCAACCACCAATTGATGGACACCCTTAATTACAGGAATACCCTGAAGCTCTTGTGCTGCCTCAGAAAGCGACAACTGAAATTTAGGTGAGGTTACAAAAAAGACCAGCACACCATCCCCAAACGATTTTATTTCTACAGCACAATACGCATGAAATTTGTCAAACTTGGCTGCAATTACGGTTCTTACCGCTGCATAACCCTCATTCATCTCTTGAGACAGGAGATGGCAATAATCTATATCAATAACGGCTCTGGTTCCTGCCTGATAAAAACCTAATGAAAAGCCCTTAGGCACGGTTTTAAGGATAAATCGGCTTCGGCTTCGATATCCCCATGGATTTTCCATGCCAATAATAGGCATGATATGAGGCTGCTTAAATCCGCCGATCCTTATCAATTGTTCCCGAAGAATCTGCTCTTTGAACCGTAGCTGAGCTGAATAATCAATATGCTGCCATTGACATCCACCACAAAGTTGTTCATATTTGCACTTCGAGGATACCCTTTGAGGGGATGATTCTTGTATATTTAAGATTTTTCCGACAATGTAATCCTTTTTCTCTTCAACAATCTGAATATCAACCAATTCCCCTTCAAGTCCATCAGCATCAACAAAAACAACCTTACCATTGTATCTACCAAGCACCCTGCCGCCATAAATTATTTTATCAAGCCGTACCTGGATATTCATTTCCTTCTTCTCCCTTCCTCCCCTGTGGCAGGATTGCCCCTACAGAAACCTAATGTCCGCCACCATGTTCACCGCCTTCACCACCACCATGACCATGACCTTCTTTCTTCGGATGTTGTGCCTCATATTGCCATGCCTTATATTCCTTCTCCATTTCTTTTCGTTCCTTTTCCTCGTAGAATTTCTGTAGGACTTCCATCTCCAATCTCTTTTTTTCCTTCTTGGCAATGGAATACCCATACTCTTCATCTATTTTGCACAATCCCTCACCCATGGTCATTAAGCTAACCTTTTTTAACTTCCTTTTCATGTTGCGATAAGCAGCACTGCACTCTCCGCCACCCTTTGCCGCATATTCAAGTGCCTGCCAATATTCCGCAGAAGTCTCCCTGCCGCTCATCTCGGCTAAAGCTGCCAGATTATTTGTATATTTGCTTAAGGCAAGATACCTCTCCCTTTTTTCCTCTTCTTTTATCCCCTTTAAGATGGCATTTTTATGTTCTGTTATTGCAGCCTCACATTCAGGGATAATTCTCGCTGTCTGATGAAGCATAATCTCTGCCTGACTGATATTAACCTCAACCACAAAATCCGGCAATCTGCTCAAAACCTTTTTCCATTCTTCAATAGCATCAAAGTATCTGCCAGAATTATAGTCACATACCCCTATATTGTATCTCATCTCATCTGTATCTATTCCATTATTTCTTGCCTTAAGATAGTATTCAATTGCCTTTCTCTGATCCTTTAATTGATAAAAGTATATATCTGCCAAATGATGATGAGCCGTTGCATTGTTGGGATTAACCGTTACTGCCCGTTGAAATTTGGATAACGCCTTATCATAAAATCCCTCTCTTTCATATATTTCCCCTGCCAGATTATGTGCCTTATCCATATTTGGAGCATTCATGGCTGTTATCTTGAGATGATTAAGGGCTGCCTTCCAATTCTTTTTGTTATCTAAAATTTGAGCATAATGGTATCTTGCCTCTGCGACTGTTTCAGGGTAATGGCTGATAATCTCCTTAAACAATTCGGCTGCCACATCTGACCGGCCATGCTCCATATAATATATCCCGACCTCGGTTAAGGCTATTGGAGAACAAACCACCTTGCCGCGAGTATTCCTGCTTACAACCTTATGGATATTTAATGCCTTTGAATAATCCTTAACCCTAACCAATGCTTGAATATAAAGCCCAAGTGCATCTATATTTTTTTGATCAATTTTAAGGCAATAATCAAGAATTTCCACTGCCCCCTTGGGACGATTTGTCTTAAGAAGAACCCTTGCCAGATTAATCCATGCTGGCAAGTGTCCTGCATATCTTCTGATCAATCTCTTCAACCTTCTTTCAGCCTTATAAGGATCACCATCCTTAATCATAAGATAAATAATCCCATTTTCAGCAATAATATTATGCGGGTCCAGCTTAATTGCCTGTTCAAACTTTTCTTCAGCCCATTTATATGCTCCAATTTTAAGATATGCCGTTCCAAATTGATTGTAGCTATCTACAACATTTTTCTCTATCCGAAAGTGTTTTACTGCCTCTTTCAAAACCTCTTCTGCCTTAAAAAAATCCTTTTCTTTAATCAGTCCAATACCCTTTTTTACGCACTGCTGCGGAGAATAGATATGGCTATAAAATGGCTCAAATGAAAAAATAGCAATCCCGCCTAATGTTATGATTATGATTAACCATAACATTTTATTTTTAAGCAGTTGCAAGATAGGGTTTGGTGGCTTTTCTATTGGTTTTGGTTCTTGGACAGGTTTTGCTGCCTTTTTTTCAGGAGGCTTTTCCTTGAGCTGTTCTTCGTCATATCTAAATTCCTTTTTGTATAATGCCTCTTCAGCTGTCAGATCATCTTCCGTCCCTGGTTCTGTCCCCTCTTCTGCAAGCTCATCTAGATATTCAGAGGCATCCCCAATCTCTTCTTCTTTATCGTCCAAGGGTTGATCTTCAAATTTATCCATAGCATCAAGAGCAGCTTCACTTATTTCTTTTTCTTGTTCAATCATTTAATTAAGACTCCATTTGAAAATTTTTTGACAGGATGAACAGGATAACAAGATTTGTAACCGTTCAGGCAGTTAAAGATGTTAGAGTGAAAGTAACTGTCCACTGTCTTTCCTTGTGCCTTCACAAGTCAATCACTTAAACAATATACAGCCTTGCTCCTTAAACTCCTCTATCTTAACCAGTAAATCATCGACTGTACTTTCTAAATAATCTGCGGTGCAGTTAAGACAGAAATACTTATTAATATTTCTGCTAAGCAATTTTTTATTTAATGCTATATGGTCTTTTTGCAATTTATTGCCACATAAATGACAAGTCAAAATCCGGCAACGAAAAATAAGCCGTTCTGGTCGCAATATCAATTTCAATATATGCAAACCAATAAATTTGTTTACATATACGGTTGGTTCGCTCCATATTTGGACCAAGGCATCCGTGATAGCGGTTCTCCAAACAACGCCAACACGGTTGGCTTGCTCCATATTTTGATCAATCGTAACTACTCAGGTAAAGCAATTCACCACGGAGAACACATAAGTTGATAGGTTGATAGGTTGATGAGTTTATAGGTTAAAGGAACACAGATTCATAATTTATAAACATTTCCTATCAATTCATCCACTTATCAACCCATCAACTATTCAACTTATCAACTTTTTGTGTCTTCGTGCCTTTGTGGTGAGTAGTTACGATCAATCTTTATTTACGCATAATGTCAACTATTTTATTGGTTTGCATATATACTCAAGTGGGGCATAAATTGCGTTTTTCGCTGGTCTTAATCAACGATAGCTGTGTTGTTCAGGTTCGCAATAGTACACTATTGCTCACCTTGCGCGCCTTGCTCTCCTTGATTAATCCTCACCCCGAGAAAAATCGCAATTTATGCCCCACTTGAGTATATCATCTCTTTCATTTATACACCTCCATCTCTTTATTTTGTCAATCTTTAACATCCCCTCTGCCTGAAAGCTAAAGTGTCCATTTCTACTGACAATTATATGGTCAATTCATTTTTCACTTATTTTTGTAACCTCCACCCCTGCACAAGACAGAAATTCCACCCCATCTGCTGGTCTATCCTCATCAAGACATACCACCCTTGTTATCCCTGCAGAAACAATCATCTTAGCACAGAGAATGCAAACAAGCCCATTAATATAAATAGTACACCCCTCTGTAGAGATCCCAAATCTGGCACACTGAAGAATGGCTGAAGCCTCACCATGTGTGCATGCCCCAGCCTCATACCTTGTCCCGCTTTCGATATTAAGCTTATCCCTGTAACATTGTCCGGTATCAATGCAATGGGTTGCCCCGGTAATACAAATACCGTTATATCCAGTAGCAATCACCCTTTTACCGCGAACCATTACCGCTCCAACCTTCTTGCGGATACAGGTAGACCTCTCTGAGGTCAGATTTGCCATTTTTATAAAATATTCATCCCATGATGGACGGGTCATGATTTTTCTCCTTTTGGCATGGTTAAATTCCCCATTAAAAAAGGGGGTTAGGGGGTTGTTCTTCTTGATTTTATGGTTGCTGACCACTGATAGCTAAACGCTTACTTATGATACCATACCAAACAAAATATTGCAAGCAAAAAATGTCTTGACAAGTGGAGAGGAATAGGGTATATTATGAACAATAATGGAGAGGGAAGGACAATATCTGTGAAAAGATTGTAACACATAGAAATCAGCAAGATGTTTCTTGATATTGCAAAGTATATTATAACAATAGTAATAATAGGTAGTTTGATAAATGAACAGATAACTCTGCAAACTGTATTGATAGGAATTGGAATTGCAGTAATAACATTTATATGTGCAGTTCTATTGCTGCCAAAGGAGGAATAATAATGGATGCATTTTATACAGCATTGTGTGGGACTGCTGTGTTTGCAATAACTACTGTAGTAATATCCAGAATATTAGAAAAAAGAGAAAAACATAAAAAATATAAGGAAGCATTATGAACGAGAAACTTACGGTAGTATTTGAGAAATCCCCGCAAGGATACACCTGCTAATCTACGAGAAAGATTCCAAAAGGAAAGAAGGGTGTTGTATGAAAAAGCATAGCTTTGAGGTTATTCGCACACTTGAGGGAATTGCTCACACAAAGACACAAAGAACACAAAGATGAATGAAAATGAAATTGGAAAAATCATAGTTGATACTGCGATTGCAATCCATAGAGAACTTGGACCTGGACTACTTGAAACCGTTTATGAAATTATACTTGCCTATAAGCTTGAAAAGCATGGTTTGGCACTCAAAAAACAAGTATCTATCCCGATAGAATATCAGGGAATAAAATTCAATGAAGGATTCCGAGCAGATATCCTTGTTGAGAATAAGGTGATAATCGAATTAAAATCTGTTGAATCCATAAGCAAAACACACAAGAAGTAGGTTTTAACTTATTTGAGATTAAGTGGATGTAAACTTGGCTATCTGCTAAATTTCGGTGAAGCTCTAATGAAAGACGGAATATCCAGAATAATTAATGGAGATATAAACTAAATCTTTGTGTACTTTGTGGCTTTGTGTGAGAAAATAATCTTGTTATAAATCGTTAGCAAAAAGGGAAGAATGGAATAATAGCTGATGTTAAATATTTTTTGGAGATATTGGAAAAATAAGGATGTGGTAACGGTGGTGGTAGGGCAGACATTCCTGTCTGCCTCCTCTGCCTTCTTGATGTATGGTATGAGTATTGTCATGGTATGTGGCTGGTTGTTGATATCTGCTCAACCTGCCCTTGCTACCCCGCCACTTTATCCCGGCATGGGGGGTGGGCACAAGGATGCCGTGGCACCTATGCATCATCGGACGACAGAGGGAAAGGGAAGGCTGCTGGCACCCGGCGATCAAGAAGGGATTGGTGGTACTGTTTATACCACTGGTACGGTCTCTGTGATTGCTTTATTGGTGGATTTTTCGGATGTTAAATTTACGAAAAATCGGGCATATTTTCAAGAGTTGATGAATAATTTTGCCAAATATTACAAGGAAAATTCCTATGGCAAGATTGCCATAACATACCAAATTGCTACCTCAACGAGTTTATCCAATACCATGCAATATTATGCCTCACGAGAAAACCAATTGATTGAGGATGCAGTCAATGCAGCAAATAAGAATGTTGACTTCAGCAAATATGATGCCTTGATGGTTATTCATGCTGGGCAGGGATACGAGTCAAGTGGCAATTTTGGCGACATCCAGTCCATGTTTGTCTATTCTTCTTTTCCTGGTATTGTTGGTGCTGATAATACAATTATTTATGGTGCTTGTATCGTCTCGGAGCATGAGGGTAATGCCTCGTCTTTTGGTATATTCTGTCATGAGTTTGGGCATCAATTAGGCTTGCCTGATTTATACAACACAGACAATGATTCTGCGGGTATTGGCAACTGGAGCCTGATGGCTACCGGTGCATGGAATGGCTCACCTCAAGGCTCATCACCAGCTCATTTCGATGCTTGGTGTAAGGTGGAACTTGATTGGATAACACCTCAAACTGTCCCCACTTCTCTTATTCAGCAATCTATCCCGCAGGCTGAGACAAACCCTGTGGCTTATAAGCTGTGGAATAATACCATGGATACAAAGGAGTACTTCTTGGTTGAAAATCGGCAGAGTGCATACCTGCTAGGTAAGGGATTGCTTATCTATCATGTGGATGAGAATCAGCAGAACAATAACAACCAATCCCATTACATGGTTGCTCTGGAACAGGCAGATGGACGATTAGAGCTTGAGCACAAGACAAACAACCGTGGTGATGCAGGTGATCCATACCCTGGCAATACAAGCAACAAGTATTTTGATGACTTGAGCAACCCTAACAGCCGTACATATTCAGGGAAACACACCTATATTGCTGTAAAAAATATCAGCAATTCAGATAGTACCATGACAGCCGATCTGAGTGTTTTTCCATTAAATATCAACCTCACCTCTCCAAATAACGATAGCATGCTCTCCACCAACACCCCAACCTTTGCATGGACATCGGTTGAAGGGGTAGGGACATATACACTAACTGTTGGAACACGGACATTTTCTGTAGCCACAACTACTACAGGCACAATCTTATATCGTCCTGCTCTTCCACTCGAGGAAAACGCTTATTATCCATGGAGTGTTACGGCTGGGACAAAAAAAGGCACCTATACCTCAGAGACATGGTATTTCTGGATAAATGTTGTTAATTCGCCTCCATCTGTCCCCATACTATCCTTCCCGATAAATGGGCAAACAATCTCCCAACAAACCCCAACTTTCAGGTGGCAGGCATCCACTGACCCTGACCCGAAGGATGAGGTGAGATATGCCCTCATGTACTGGACAGGCTCTGGCACAAAAACATCCGGCGGAACAATTACCAGCAATTCGTGGACACCACCGCAAAACTTGAGTGAGGGTAGCTATTCATGGAATGTAGTAGCTGTGGATACAATAGGTATTACTACATGGAGCGGGACAGAGACATTCACCATCCAGATGATTACTGAAAATGGAGGGACCATTACAGGCAAGGATGGCACAACTACGGTTATCTTCCCAGAAGGGGCAGTCCATGGTATAGTAATGTTTGACATCTTTATGCCAGATGAGATTGATGCAAATGTTCAGCAGGTTATTGATGCAGCCGCAAATGTGAGCATAGCCACTAATACCATCAGGCAGATGCAGGTAACATCTGGACAAATTGTTTTTGCCAAACCAGTAACCATCTATATTCCCTACTCCGGGACAACGACAACCCTACAGGCAATTTACGCACTCTCCCCATATGGCATATGGGAAAGGATAGAAAACAGCAGCATAAATACAACCACCCAGACTATTTCAGCACAAGTGTATTTTTTCTCTGTGTTTGGGATAGGAGCTGCGGCAGATTACTGCCCTTCTACAAATATAATATCATCTGTAGCTAATTGGCCTAATCCGTTTATTGGTGGCAAGGAATCAACCACCATCTATTATATACTAAAAGATAATGCAGCCATATCCATCAACATCTATAACCCGATTGGCGAACTGGTCTGGAATACACAATACCCGGCAAACAGTAATGGGGGAAGACAAGGGGTAAATGAAATAACATGGGATGGTAAAAACGGCGAGGGTGAAAGGGTAAGCCAAGGCATATATTTCTGTGTCATTGAGGCTAATGGCAGTCGGAAAATACGGAAGATTGGGGTGAAATGATGAAGAAATCAGAAATTAGGGAGCAGGGGGCAGGGGGCAGGAGTCAGAATAAGATACGAGGCTGGTGGTTGCTGGCTCTTCTGCTCCTGCCAACAATTACCTATGCCGGACAAAAGCCAGATGCCGGTCAGCCAGGATACTTCCTGAAATTAGCCACAGGTGCCAATATCCTTGCCATGGGTGGGGCTGGAGTGGCTTGCCCTGATAGTGGCATATTCATCAACCCGGCTGGAATAGCCATGGATGAAGGGAAAAAATTACAAATAACGACCATTGCCCTTCCCTTTCCTGATACAAGCTACAATTACTTAAGTTATACTCAGAACATAGGAAGAAATTGGGGGATTGGATTGGGTGTGCCGTCTCTCAAGGTTACTGGTGCAGAAAAAAGGCCAAGTGAGTATGAAAGCTCTGGTAGATTCGATGACCAGTATGTAGCCTTTGGGCTGGGTATAGCCCGAATCCTTCCATTAGGGCTTTCTGCTGGGCTTACGATTAAAGCAATACAGCAACAATTTTGCGAGGAAGCAACATCAACGACTAATATTGACTTAGGCTTGCTTTATCAACACAAGGGTAAGGATAGCTCTCCTATTGCTATGGGCATCTGCCTTCAAAACATCCTCAGCTTATCTGGTAATGGGGATGAAATGCCGCAAACAGTTAATATTGGGATTGGTTATCATCCCATTGATAGGGTTCTGCTGGCTGTTGACATAAAAAAATCAAATAAGCAGGCAACAAGGCTGCATCTTGGCGGAGAATATTGCCCTACAGATACCTTAAGCCTTCGCACAGGGTATGATGCTCAGGGATACCTTACGGCTGGGGTTGGGATAAGGGTGGGGGGTATTACCATTGATTATGGCCTGCAAAATCATGATTATAAACTGAGCCACAGGGTTTCGGTGGGTATCGGTTGGGGCAAGTAACAAATGAAATTACATGAAATTCAAGCATTAGTTAAAAGTGGAGCTTTCACTATAAAGCCCCACTCCTTACCACATAGATTAAAAGAGGGATTTGCAATAAACGATATGATTTATGCAGTCTTAAATGGAAAGATAATTGAAGAATATCCTGATCGAAGTAGGGTACTCATATATGCTTCGATACCAATGTTAACAAAAACTATCTTGCCACTTCATGTAGTTTGTGATTATTCTGATCCAGAATGGATATACTCAAGTGGGGCATAAATTGCGTTTTTCGCTGGTCTTAATCAACGATAGCTGCGTTGTTCAGATTTGCAATAGTACACTATTGCAAACCTTCACGCCTTGCTCTCGTTGATTAATCCTCACCGAAAAAATCGTAATTTATGCCCCACTTGAGTATAGATTTCGTTACTGCATATATTCCAGATTCAAATGAATGGTTCTCGCCACCAATTAAAAGGAGGAGGCAATAAAAATGATGGATAATTTCACCAAACAACCACGGATTTGCACAGAGTGTAAAACTCAAACACAATGGAAGACCATATCCCTTGCCTATTCGCAAGATAAAATAGAAGTAAAAATATCTGGAATTACTGCTATGGTATGTCCTAACTGTGGAGAAGAATATATCCCTGGTCCACAGGCAATAACCTTATCAAAGGCAGTGGATGAAATTTTACAGATTGGATTAATGGAAAAAATTGCTGCTTAAAAGATCACCCCCATTAATACGGAGTAAATTACCATGCTAACCCAACTTTACATCGAAAACTTTGTACTTATTGAACAATTAACCATTGACTTCAAGACTGGTTTGAATATATTTACCGGTGAGACCGGGGCAGGCAAGACCATCATCATCTCTGCCTTAAATGCTGTGCTTGGGGAACGAGTAACCACTAACCTCATCCGCACAGGTGCTGAAAGGGCAATAATTACCGGATTGTTTACAATTAATAACCCGGCTACGACTGAGATGCTGAAAGAGGCTGGCATCACTTGTGATGGAGATGAACTTCTTCTGCAACGGGAGATACAGCAAAATGGCAAGCACATTTGCCGTATCAATGGTCGTCCGGTTACCTTGAGTATGCTCCTTTGTGTTGGCAGAAGTCTGATTGATCTCCATGGGCAACATCAACACCAATCCCTTCTTTCCCCACAGGTTCAACTTTATCTGCTTGACAGATATGGAGGACTGCTTGATATCAGGTTACAGGTGGGTGAGATTTATCAGCAATTTATGGAACTTACCAAAGAGCTGAATAAGCTTTCTGTCAATGAAACAGAAAAGACGCGACAGATAGCTCTGCTATCATTTGAGGTAGAGGAGATTGACAGGGCTAATCTGCTGTCAGATGAGGATAATTCAATTACAGAAGAAATACACCTGCTTCATCATGCTCAAAGACTGCATACATTGGCTACACAATCGTATGTTACACTTTACTCCTCAGATGTAGCAATATATCCCAAACTGTATCAGGTGCTGAAGAATATTCAGGAAATAGCTGAGATTGATGCCTCCATGCAAAATGGTGTAGTCGAAACAGAGGGGTGTTATTATCAGATTGAGGCTCTGGCATTCAAATTCAAGGAATATGCAGATAAATGTTGCACGGATCCTGCAAGGCTTGAGGAATGTGAGGCAAGGCTAAATGTGATAAACAACCTTAAACGCAAATATGGTGAAACAATTGAGAAAATACTCACTTATCGTGATGAGGCAGAAAAACGCTTGAAGGCAATAAATCATCAAGAAGAGGAAATGGCAAGAATAGAGGCAGAGAAACAAGTAGTAGCTGGTGTTTTAAGTCAGACAGCAACCACCATTTCCCATAAAAGGCAGGAAGCATCGGCAAAACTCACCCTTGAGATTGAGAATGAATTACGGGAATTATCAATGAAGAATTGTCAATTCCTTGTGGATTTGAGGATGACAGAGAGAGAAGGCACAGAGGCACAAAGGCACAAAGGCACAAAGAGGGAAGAAGAGAGTCGGCAGTCTGCAATTGTTACCTTTGAGGGCAAAGGGATGAAAATATTCCCCCATGGCTTTGACGAGGCACAATTCCTTATCTGCCCAAACATTGGTGAGGTTCCAAGACCGCTGGCTGATATTGCCTCTGGTGGAGAGCTTTCTCGGATAATGCTGGCAATAAAAGGGATTCTGGCAAGGGTAGATGAGATACCCACCCTTGTCTTTGACGAGGTAGATACTGGTGTTGGCGGCAAAACAGCTCAAAGGGTAGCAGAAAAACTAAAATGTATAAGCCAAAGCCATCAGGTCATTTGCATTACCCATCTACCAATGATTGCCTCCTTTGCTGACCATCATCTTCATGTAGAAAAAACAATCTTAAGGGACAGAACAATCACACTCGTGCGACCCCTTGACCAAAATGAAAGGATAATTGAAATAGCCAATATGCTTGGCGGAGGTAACGCCTCTGTCGGAGTCTCTGAAACATCTCTGAAACATGCACAGGAATTGATAATGAATAGCACACAAATGATACGGATTTAACCGTTTTACAAAGGTTCTAAAGGCTTTAACTTACAGATAAGGATAAACATGCTTAAGATTAGTGGATTAGAAAAGGCTTATGGTTTACAGGAAATTTTTAATAATGTCAGTTTTGTTATAAATCCCGGTGAACGGATTGGATTGGTTGGTAGAAACGGACATGGCAAAACAACCCTTTTCAAGATGATACTTGGAGAAGAACATCCTGATGCCGGGGTTATCAGTGTCCCAAAACACTACACTATTGGACATCTTTCCCAACACATACGATTTACTGAGGATACTGTTATGAAAGAGGGCTGCCTTAGTCTTCCTGTGTCTGAGGATGGAATTGATGAAAGCTATAAAGTAGAAACCATTCTTATGGGCATTGGGTTTACCCGGGAAGATTTTGCTCTTAGCCCCTTGATGCTCTCCGGTGGCTATCAGATTCGTTTGAATCTTGCCAAGGTGTTGGTCTCTGAGCCTAACCTCCTTCTTCTTGACGAACCAACTAATTATCTGGACATTGTATCCATGCGATGGCTGACGCGGTTTCTTCGCAGTTGGAAGGGCGAGTTGATGATTATTACCCATGACCGTGACTTTATGGATAGCGTAACAACACATACTATGGCTATACACCGCTGTAAGATGCAAAAGATCGCCGGACCTACCCAGAAACTGTATCAACAAATATTGCTGGAAGAAGAGATACATGAAAAAACTCGTGTTAATGATGCAAAAAAACGCAGTGAAGTGGAAGATTTTATTAATCGTTTCAGGGCAAAGGCTACAAAGGCAAAAGCTGTCCAATCGCGAATAAAGTCTCTTGAAAGGATGGAAAAATTAGAAGAACTGTCTAATATAAGAACCCTTGATTTTTCATTCAGACAAGCACCTTTTCCAGGCAAATTTTTGATGAATGTTACAGATATATCATTTTCTTACCAACAGGATAGTCCGTTGCTTATTAACGGATTAAGTGTGGCTGTTGGAAAAAACGACAGAATTGCCATTATCGGTAAAAACGGAAAGGGCAAGACCACCCTTTTGGAGATGCTTGCAGGTGAGTTACAACCGCAAGCAGGAACAATCAAACATAGTCAAAATTTAGCTATCGCTTATTTCGGACAGACCAATGTCAACCGTCTTGACCCTCAAAAAACAATTGAGCAGGAAATAATAGACACACATCCTGATTGCAGCAAAGGCGTTGCCCGCAAGATA